>Ga0116227_10010104_pt1 | contig 16675 bp, 16 predicted proteins | sample S1TSphgellanicum_FD_89693 | JGI IMG/M metagenome (GOLD analysis project Ga0116227, IMG submission 89693) | Host-associated microbial communities from peat moss isolated from Minnesota, USA - S1T2_Fb - Sphagnum magellanicum MG | ecosystem: Host-associated > Plants > Peat moss > Unclassified...
CTAGCTACGCATCCCCTGGTAGGTCTTTAACTCTTGCCCATAACGTAGTACGCGAAGTACTTAGTCTGGTCAGATTAGGGCTTTTTCAAGCCCCCGGATTCATCCGTGGGGTTTCTGACCATCTTTCCGTCGATCTTGGGACTCAATGTACTGCTTGAGAGTTGATATGGTTACACCACCACAACTGGCAAGAAAATAAGAACCATTCCAAAAAACATTTTTGGTGTAGATCCGACTCAGGTGTTCCGTAAACGTGTAGGTAGTTCACTCAGAAAAAATATAACTAAGATACTGATTTAAAACCAATTCAGGTGCAAATTCCTTTTCCATAAACTCACGACTTTTTCTTTTCATCGATTCTATAAGGGGTTTATCCTTAACTAAAGCATTTAATTGATTAAGTAATTCTGCCTGTGATTCACATATATAACCATTAACACCATTCTGGATAATCTCAGGAGCACCTAAGGCATATTTTGTAGTCAAGATAGCTAATCCTGCGGATGTTGCTTCTCCTAGTACACAAGGATAAGCATCGCATTTAGTTGGTAGTACAAAAATGTCATGGTTTTTAAATATTTCTATATGTTTAGGCTCCCCATATTCCACATTACGTTCAACCACTATTTGAGGGTAGTCTTCTACTGAAGATTTTGTTAACATTGTCATTCTCACATTAGGGTCATCTTGTTCTTTAAACCAACGCAATAAAATATCACCTCCTTTGCGTTCAATGTCACCACCCACAAAAAGAATTCGTATTTCTTGATCTTGTCTATTTAAACTCGGAATGAAGGTGTTGATATCAACTGGTAGTTTAGCTTTTTTGAGTTTATTTTGAGGGACATTGTAATCCTTAGCAATTTCTTGAATTACTGCATCAGTCAACCCAATTATGTATTTTTGTGACTTTAGCACTTGTTGGTGAATAAATGTATGCCAAGGTGCTGACTGAGATGTTCCTAAAATAGGCTCGTATAATTTTCTTGTCCAGTCTGTTACAAGATAAGTACTATTTCGTATTGTTGCTGGGTAGGCAAATAAAGCTGGACTGATGCCACTAAACAGAATTTTTCTCCCCTCTCTTTGAGCTTGATGAATTTCTTGCCATAATTCATAAGAACCAAGGAATCTTTGGTAAACTTTAGCAATGTAATCTAATTTTGATGTAGTATGTATTTGTTTCTGTTTGGGAATGAACTGATATACTTTCAAGTCTAGGTGTTTGTCAAATAATCTAACCAAATTTCTTTCTAAGGTGAGGTTGCCAAGGTCAACTGGTAGAGTTACAAGTAAAAGTTTGGCTTTCATGATTTATAGTAAAATCTCCAAAAATCAGTTAGTTTTTATTATTTAGATAATTCTCTGAAGACGACTAAAGCTTATTAGGTATTCCTAACTAGCTTCCAAAAAAAATATTGACGAGATACTTTGCCACTGACTATGGTTTCTAACCATCTGGTACTATGTCAATTGAAGAAGTTTCTAGAACAATAGTTGTAAAATATGAACAAATTGTCTGCTCATTTTTCTGTCATCAAATAATTCTCCAGAATTAATAATTGTCCATTTTAACTGGTCGATTTAGGTATACAACTATAATTTCGCTAAACCAGAAAGTTAACTTAATCAAAAACATAAATATTCCCTTTATCAATCCATATCTCTCAACAAAATAATAGAATTTAGTTCCTAATCGATATGGTGATTTTTTATTTACAAAGATTGCTTGCAAGCTGTTAGTAAAACTAACATCCTGCCGAAAGTATTTCTGGAAACTAATATTTTCGTGGACAGCACCGACTAATTTAGCTTGTAAAGCTCCTACTAAATACGCCTTAAATCCTGAACGAGTTGCCTTTAAAAGATACATATCGTCCCCACAATAGTGAGGGTATTTATTGGGATCGGGAAACCCAATTTTGTTAACTACTGTGGTGGGAATACCAACACACCAACCAGACATACAATCAACTTCTATAACCTCGCCTGGACTAGCTGCGTATGCTATCTGACCCTTGGCACCATTTTCTTTTTTCACTAGCAAATTATCTTGCTCGATGTAACAGGTTGGGGCAACTATAGTATTTGGATGATTTTTCATAAACTCTACTAATTGAGGCAGAGTTTCTGGGTTAGGCAGACAGTCATCATTGAGCCAGATAAAATACTCTGCTCCCTGCTGATAAGCATATTCCATACCCATTGCTACTGCTCCTGTCCACCAAAGGTCACCATTACCAGGTAAAACGATAACTTCCGGGTATAAAGATTGAATTTCTGCCTTTGTCCCATCAGTAGAACCGTCATCTACAATTACCATAAAGTAGCGTTGGAGATCACCAGTCGTTTGCAGATGTGCTAAACATCCTATGGTTAGATTTTTCCGATTATGGACAGGTGTAATGATGTATACTGGTTCTTTCATTATCTTTTACCCTTGATGAGCAACATAACCGATTTGTTTAACTTGAGAGGTTTTCTATAGATTCACACAATTTCGGAATATTTACCTTGAGATCCTTATTTTCAAATTCACATATCATAAATCCATATCTTAATCCTAGAGAACTTGCTATTTGGAAATACTCTGGACGAATGTAATCCGGAGAACCAAATAGTTCTAATACTGCTGCTTGACGGGAAAAAATTACGTTTGTCAAACCAGCACCGTGAGGACCGACAACTATTTCGGCTCCAAAGAAGAGCTTTACTTGTTCAGAAAAGCTCATACTTTCCAAAATATAAGCAGTAAAGCCCATGAGACTTAAAGATTCTATTACCTCATCCTCATTTAATATTTTCCTAAAACTAGCTTGACGGCGGGAAATAAATATTCTTTTGGCATACATATTTTGGTCATGGCTATCAATAATATGACTCAATATCCTTTGTTGTAGCCATTTAATTGACGCAGGTGAAATATAGTCATGGGGTGGTTTTTCTTGGTATCTTCGCACGGAAGGAACGATTAGCCGCTTCACTAAAGCTCTAGACATATCCCATTGAATATATGTAGATGAGTCATAACCCATCAAATTTAAAGATTCTATTTGCCAAGGAGAGTGATTTTTATTAATTAATAAAAGTGGCTTAATCCCTGTTTGTTGATAATAAAACTCGATTCCTTCTATTTGAGTTAAACACTCTGTTATCCAATGGAAGTAGTTATGGTTGCAGGCATTAATTAATGAGCAAACTGTATTTAGAGTGCCATCTACTGGAATTATTTTTTTTTTCAAAATCTGAAATAGTTGACTCTGTTTCAATATATCTATTTGGCCGACAGTAGTTTCTAAAATCCCTAATCCTTCTTGAGTTATACCAACTGCTTTACAACCAATTAGTTCAGCATTATTTATTTCACAGACGAAAGGTCTATTTAGTGCGTGGGAATATATATATGGTTTTATCTGACGTGGAATTTCCTGGTCTATAGACAAAGGCGTAGGAAATTGAATAACTTCTTCATCTCCAAAATACCATATCTGCTCTTCTGCTAAAGAATTGAGCATTTGGGATCTGTTTAATGTTCTTTGTCGTAAAATATAATTAGTTAAGCGATTTAGGAATTTTTTTATCACTTTTTTTGACCTAGCTAATATATGCTGTAATACTTTCAGTTAACAATGAGGCTTAGGCGCTATTTCCCTATAAATAGATAGATAACGCTGGGTTTGCATTTCTACTGAAAAGGCGGTTTCAGCTTTCTTACGAGCAAAATTACGGAGTTGTTGATAACGCTCTTTATCTTCCAGTACCCAGAGAATTCCTCTAAGTAAATCTTCTACAGCATAAGGTTCTGCTAGATAACCATTTTGCCTATGGTCAACTATATCTTTTAATCCCGTAGCATCAAAGGCAACAACAGGTGTCCCACAAGCTAAGGATTCAGAAGCAGTTTGACCAAAGGATTCTTGGAGGGACGGTACAATCATAACATCTGCTGCTGAGTAAACAATTGCCAGGGATAAATCATCATCTAACCGCCCTAAAAAATTTGTTTGAAAGCCTAATAATTCAATTGACCTGTCTCGCTGGGATGAACCAAAGACTACTAATTCTAACCGTTCAGTCCAGCCTGCTTCAGCTAACTTTTGTAAAGCAGGTAGCAAAAACTGATAACCTTTTCTAATATCTTGTTTGGCACTCAGTGCTCCAAACAGGATAACTTGTTTGTCCTGGGGTAAACTTAATAATTCCCGAGCTGTTTGCTGGTTAAGGGGCCGATACCTTTTAATATCTAGGCCATTAGGAATGACCTCTATCCGAAGATTTTGAAACAGAGAACTGGCTTGAGCGCATTCCATCATCCACTTACTAGGACAAATAAGTGTCAAGTTAAGATGCTTCCAGGCTTTAGCTTTGCGTTGCCAAACCCAACGGGTTAAGTCTGATTCTTGTGAATTTCGTAGCTGGGGACAGGCACCACAGGAATGTGTGTAGCGATCGCACTCCCCATTGTAATGACATCCTCCGGTAAAGGGCCACATATCATGCAATGTCCACACCAGGGGTTGGTTCAATCTTGGCAACTCTTCAATTTTCAGAAATTCTCGCCCAATCCAATGGAGATGAATAATATCAGGATTTATGTTCTTGATTTGTTTCAGCATTAAAGAAGGAGTTAAATTAATCGAGAGTGGTGTCTTACGTCCGAAAAATTTCTTCAATACTCCATCTGTTATATCGGATTGAAAGTTTTTATACATTTCTATCTCTTTGACTGGTTTGGCAATTGACTCTAGATCTGAGTCTTTGCCCTGAACCAATATTGCAGAATTTATACCAGTATTAATTAATCCAACGTGTAATCGTCGTGTAGCACGCCCTGCTCCTCCACCTTCGTACTGTGACAAATGTAGAATTTTCATGCTTTTTAGCTAAATAAAAACTAGATAAGATTACCACATATAGCAGATAATGAAGTACGTAATTTTTCAACAGATTGAATACTTGCATACTCTTCAAAATCTGGTTTTAGGTGAGAAAAGTTTGCATCTAATTCACTTCCTAGATAGGCTAATGCTTCTATACATCTATTTACATCTCCCTCAGCAATACTTACACCCAAGTTATACTTTTTTACTCTTTCATCCATACAGAAACCCTCGCTGACAATTACAGGTTTTTTAAACACTGCTGCCTTGGTTAGAATATTACTACTTGATTTAAAATTTTCATAGGCTGCGAACAAAACATTACAAGTATTAATGATTGAATTAAATTGTGATTCATGAGGAATGCGTTCAAGATGAAAAAAGCAGTTATGTGGTTGAGATTCAACAACTTCAAGAAATATAGACATTTCCTTACTAGATAAGCTAGATGTTTCTAACTTCCCAGCAAAAACAAAAAACCAGTTATCTCGGATTGATTTTTCTGCCACTTCTAAAAGAGTTAGTAAACCCTTACGTTTACTCAGTGAACCCAGTAATCCGACTATTTTCCTCCTATCAGCTTTTGCCTGAATTTTCCTAGAAATCTCATAATTCTGGTTTGGGGGTACTTCATCAGTGATATCAGGAAATAAAATCACTTTCTTATTAATTTCCTGTTGAATCCTCATATTTTCACATTCATCAAGAACACCAATACCAAAACAGCGAGGAGATTTAAGGATAGCATAATGACTCAGTGGAGTACGCAAAATTGGCAGAAAATGCTGTTCATCTCGGATATTTCTAGGATGGAAAAATATTCCAGTCCAATAATAGGGAAAAATCCTGTCAATAATATGATGATTTAAATAGTAGCTGAGGTAGCTATCTAACCAAGGGAAAAATACTAAATCCGGGAAAATTTGGATTTTTTCTGTTTCTTCTTTAATCACTTTTGCCGTATATTGCCATCGTGATAGTACCTCTAAAGACCGAGGTAGCGACCCAATAATTGGTAGTTTGGGTATCTTAAATTTTTGAACTTTAATAGTATATAGATAGCCTTTTTTCTGCGGACAATCTAGATCTATCCACTTACTTACATCATCTGGATTTAGGCAAAAAACAATTACTTTATAACCTAGTTCTAGAAATGCTTTGCTAAAAATTCTGAGATAAGTTGGATGATGACCACCCTGGAAGTTATCAAACATAGCAATAGTTTTCAATCTATATAACTCCTCAATAGGTTTGAAAATTTACTGGCAGTTCTGGATCTTCAATTTTATACAGAGGGACATTTCCATAAAAGGAAGCCCATAAGGTGTAAGTACTGGGAGGACCAATAATGTAGTCACACTGTGCGAATGAATACATATCCTCAATGATATGGTTATTACCAAAAGTAACACTTAAATTTGCGAAATCTGTCTTGCCTTGCTGGTTATTTGAACAAATCAAAAAAGCAACTTTTTGATTTGGAAATAACCTTTCCACTTTTTCCATAACTTGTAAGTATTGATTTGAACTGTAAAAGTATTTTCCCCCAGCAAAATCTTTGTAATCTCCTTGTCTAATGTGAACACCAACAAGAATATCACAAGTTTGTTTAATCTTATTGATCAGGTTATTTACATTAGATTGGTGGATTTCTAGAGGGGTAAAGTATACTTTAATTTTCTCTGAATGCTTGATAAGATTTGGTTCATCTCGGAATAACCAACCTTGAAGTAGAATAATTCTTGTCTGCTTGACTCTGTTTAAGAATTCAGTACTACTTAAGTATAATTCTTCTGGTTCTAGTAATCTAATTGCATCTAGATATTTATTCTTAATTTTAGTTTTAACTAGTAACTTGGCTAAATAATAGGTAAATTTATAAGATAAGCTTCTAACTAACTTATTACAAATAGCGAAATGTTGTCTGACTGGATAGCAACAAAATAAATTATTATAGGTGTGTTGAAAAAAACAAGCATAATCTTCAAAGGCAGGATTCAATACTGTAAGGTTATATTCAATTGCAAAAGCAATTATATGAGCCGAAAGAAATAACCTATTCCCTAATTGTCCTGTTTTGTCTGCAATTATAATCATAATCTAGATGCTCCCTTTTAAATCACTGAGTTATAAACTTCTAGAGTTTTAGCAACAGTCTGATCCCAGTTAAATAATTTTGACCTTTCATAACCTTTAGCAATTAGGCGATCGCGTTCTGCAAAATTATCTATTAGTGAAAGTAAAATGTCTGCTAAATCGCTGATTTTTTGGGGATCGAATAGTATACCTCCATCACCCACAACCTCGGGAATACTGGATGAATTAGAAGCTACTACAACTGTTCCGCAAGCCATGGCCTCTAGCGGGGGAATGCCAAAACCCTCATAGAGGGAGGGATAAATAAAAGCAAGACTACAACGATATAGTTTAGCCAAATGGCTATCATCTGCATATCTATAGCATTCAATATAATTAGATAGTTTCAGATTATTAATCAGCTTTGTTTCTGTATCATTAAAGGGCAAACCCACTACACAGAGAGAAACTTCAGAATTTACAGAGACAACCTTAGCAAAAGCCATAAGTAGCCCATGAAAATTCTTGTATTCATTTTGGCGACTCCCCACATAGAGATAATATGGTTTGGATGGTACTTGTTCGTGACCATAACTGAGACTACTATCTAATTCTGATGCTAAATAGGTTACTGTTACTTTTTCCTCAGAAATAAAAGGATATATTCTAAGTAAATCTTTTTTAGTGTTCTCAGAAATGCAAAGAATAGCTTGAGATGCGATTATTGCTTGTCGTTTTGCCTCAATAATATCGCTTTTCAGATCAAATTGATTAGCAAAAATTTCGTTAATCATATCATAGACAGTAATCACTACTGGACAAGTATATTCTTTAATTTCTTGTTGTGTCAGTAACGAATAATAAGTAGGATGAGCAATATTATATTTAATAAGATTATTTAAGGCTCTAAAATAATATTTTTCAATAGTTGAAGATATTTGATTAAACCGAAATCTTTTATATTTGTAAACTTTTAGATTGGGATGGGATGGATAATTTAAAGAAGAATGACGAATAGCTGTAAGTATAGGAACATAAGTTTGTGGTAACCTACTAATTACGTTAGCAAAATAGCGATTAATCCCACCTGCAGTTTGCATACCGTAAATTTGACCATCATATAGAATTTTCATCATCTACCCTCCTCCTTTAGCTTTTACCATCATTCTCACAACATCATGCATTTGGTATTGTGCTTGCCATCCCAGATGCTGTTTAGCTTTAGCCGGGTTTCCTTTACCTGATGCAATGTCAGTTGGGCGTAATAAACTATTATCAATTACAACATATTCATGCCAATCCAACTCAAATGCAGCAAAAGCTGTAATGACAAAATCTTTGAGTTTGTGGGAGTAACCAGTGGCAATCACATAATCATTCGGTTGTTTCTGTTGCAACATCAAGTACATGGCTTCTACGTATTCTGGGGCCCAACCCCAGTCACGTTCAATTTCAATATTGCCTAATAATAGTTTTTCTTGGCTACCTGCGGCAATTCGACAAGCGGCTGCGATTATTTTTTGGGTAACAAATCTTTCTGGACGTAGGGGGGACTCATGATTGAATAAAATACCTGAACAGGCAAATAAGTTATAGGCTTCACGATAGTTGGCAACTTCCCAAAATGCCGTTGATTTAGCCACACCATAAGGACTACGCGGACGGAATGGTGTAGTTTCATCAGCAGCCTGTCCACCTGTATCACCAAAACATTCACTAGAACCAGCGTTGTAAAATTTAATGGGTTGTCCTAGAAAACGAATTGCCTCTAGCAAATTTAAGGTACCCGTAGCTATACTTTCGAGGGTTTCTACTGGTTGTTCAAAGGATAGACCAACGGAGCTTTGCCCTGCCAGGTTATACACTTCATCTGGCTGAATTTTAGTCAGCACCTGCAATACGCTCCGAAAGTCGTTGAGGCAACTGACTCTAACTTAATTTGCTCCCGAATACCTAGACGCACCAGGTTTTGAAAGGAGGAAACTTGTGCATCACGGGAGGTGCCACAAACACTGTAGCCTTTACTTAGCAGTAACTGAGCTAGGTAGGCTCCGTCTTGTCCAGAAATGCCGCAAATAAGAGCTTTTTTCATGTCTGACTATTGAAACCTTAAGATGATAAAGCCATTTTATAAGCACTGATGGTTTCTTGAGTGCATTTTTCCCAACTGAATTTTTTGGACTGTTCCAGTGATTTTTGAGACATTGACTGTCTCAAACGAGGTTTGTTGTATAGCTCCAGTAGATTTTGACAAAGACCATCAGCGTCTTTAGGATCAAGCATAATTCCTGCATCACCAACTACTTCAGGCAAAGAAGAGGTGTTGGAAGTAATTACGGGTATGCCGCACTGCATAGCCTCTAAAGGTGGTAAACCAAAACCTTCATAAAAGGAAGGATAAACAAAGGCGATCGCACCACTATATAATGCAGCTAGGTCTTCATCAGCAACATACCCTGTAATAATGACTCGATCCTTCACATGGGAATCGCTATAAATTTCGGCAAAAGTTTTGTCATAGCTCCAACCCTTAGTACCAACCAATACTAAGTATAATTCATTGATGTTTTCTTGTTCCACTAAGTTAATAAAACATCGGATCGTGTGGTTAATATTTTTCCGGGGTTCTAAGGTACTTAGGCTGAGGATATATGGTGCATTTGGAATGCCATACTTGCTGCGAACAAAATTTTGTTTTTGGGGATTCAAACAGGGATAAAATAGTTCAGATGCAGCTAAGTGTGTTACTATAGCTTTGCTCGGATCAATAAGCTTTGAATAGTTGCATAAATCATTTTTAGTTGATTGAGATATACACAAAACCCAAGAGTCTGAATCTAGTCCGGCGATCGCTTCTTTCAAAGAGTTATCTTCACGAAATTTGAAGAATTCAGGATAGAGAATTGGAATTATATCCATGACAGAAAGAAACTTTTTAATATGTTTTTCTTTCAGTATATTTTTAGGTATTGGTTGTAAAGGCGAGTGATATATGTCTATTCCAGTAATGTTCTTGTCGTCAACTGGCTGATAAAAACTTTCTGTGATATTACCAATATAACTCAAAGCTTTCCTAATAATCTTTAGCAGTAATTTCTCTGTTGCTGATTTTTGCTCAATTTGTGCATTCAACTGTTGCTCAAGATTAAAAATAATTTGTTGATATTTCCTGCTTTTGTAAAGTAGATTAACCTCTTGGATCTCTGGCTGAGATTTTAAGTAATCAATTGCCATACATAAGTTGTGATAAGAACCGCTGGTGCAAAACAATAGTTCACATTCTCGTGATTTTCTTATTCCATAAGCTAAATTCTCAACGTATCGAAACACACCTGTCCTAGCAAGATAGTTGTAATATCCCATTCCAAGAGTTGTGATATCATAGGAAATGATCATAATCTAATGAATCTCCTGCTTAAAATTTAAGATTGCAATAGTTGCTGGATTGCCAAAGATTCACCTTGTTTCTTTGCTAGATAAAAACGACGCTCTCTTGAAGACATTAGCACAACATAGTAAAGTTCAAGAAGTCTTCCTTTCCAAGAGCGTTTTGGTAAAGAAGGTATTTCCCCGCGTAAAGAGCGCAAGATGATCCCAGAGTAAGCATTTCCCTCGGTTAGTTTTACAAGATAGTCTTCCTCAAGTCGGTTTGGTGGAATTAGATGGGTTAATTTTAGAGAGGTAAACCTTCCCATACCTAAACCAATGTCACATGCTGTAAATGCTAGATCTGTATCACCGCAACCAGTTAGTGATTTACCTTTACGGTCTAAGTTTATTCTTCTAGGATCATTCTGAACTAGATTAGCATATTTATTAGCTACAACTTTCCGCACACACATCCCTGCACCACAAGGATGAGTTTGAGCATATAAGACGTTTGACCAGATGTCATTTTCAAATTGATAAAGAGCTAACATTCCCCAATGAGGTTTAGTCCATTCAGGTGGATCTTTCTCAAATTTAGGTATTAACTGACCACCCCATGCTCCTAGTACTGGCCAATCTTTACCAAGTTGTAAAGCTGTTTCTAGATAATTTATTTCTATTACATTGTCATCATCAACAAATACTAAAACTTCTGCACTTGCTTCTTTTATACCTCGTAACCGTGCTGGTGTTAAACCTAATTGTTCTTCTCGAATGTGCCGAGATTGGGGATGCCAACTTATGTCAATTTCGGAAGCAAGAATTTTTCCACTAGCATTATCAATTAGTAGCAGTTCCCACACATCTAATGGTAGAGTTTGGGATTTCAATGCCTCTAATACTTGACTAATATAGTCTAGTCGCGGATTGTGCGTGCAAATAATAACACTAATTTTAGATTCCATAATACTCACAATAAGTTTATATCACGATAATTTAACTAATCTTCCTAAATTTCGTATTATTAGTTTTGGTATAATGCTTAATGTATGTTTAAGAGATATATTATTTTCGTTCATACTTTCTAATAAAATTTCTATATATTTTGATTTATTTGAGTATGTTTTTGGATGGACAACTGAGAGTAAGGAAAGATCATGTACTTGATAAGTATGCATTTTCGAATTTAGTAAAGAATTACTCTTTAAGTACTTTTCTTCGATAAATAACAAAATATTTTGTTGATACCAAGTAGCTACTTTGCTATTAGCCCATATTTTGGGACGAATATAATCGATAACTACATAACCTCGCCTCTGAAATTTATCTGCCCAGTATTCTTGCCATTGTTCATTTATGTGATTATCTCCACCCTGATCAGGTATAGCTGCGGAAAATAAAATAATTGGGCCAAGGCTAGTTAAGGAATCAATGAACAATTCTGCACACTCAGCAGGTAAGTGTTCAGCCACTTCCAAGGACATTACTAAATCAAATTGCTTATCTATCCTCAGAGCTTTTGTTAAATCGAAAGGCTGAAAATTCTGCCGAGGAATAACTAAGACATTTTCATCTACATAGTCACCATCAACACCTAAAATTTTCTCCACTCCATACTTTTGGAAAACTTTTAACCATGTTCCATCACCGCATCCTACATCAACTATCTGATTACAAGGAATCGCTTCTAAAACTAGAGGAACAATTTCTTCGGCAGAACTGTGTGATGATTCCTGCAGTTGTTTGAAAAAACTTTCTGTGTAATATTCTTTTAGCATCTCCGGTTCCATATTTCCTCAATTTATTAAGCTGAATGATTAATAATTTGCCATTGTGGGTCAAAAAACATTACACCCATATTAGCAAATGGAGTACGGCCTGTTCCATAAATATCAACCTCTTCTATACAGAAGCGTAAATAACCAGTTAGGCTGTCTACGTCTATAGAACCATCACCTAACCAAAGATCTGCTGTATAATCTCCCTGTAACAACCAGGTTTTGTTAAGTGTGCAACGCATAGTAGCTGAATTATAAGTAGCCAAGCTATCTGTTTCAAAACCTGTCATCCGCATATTTACACCACCGACCGTTCCAAAAGTTGCATGGTTAATGACAATGCCCATCACAGGAGCTTTGATGCTGGTATCATTCTTTGTAGCAAAAGTCATTTCAAACGTAATATCTGATCCCAAGGGAAAGCTACTTTGCTCTTGACCTTGTGCGTTTAGAACTCGGGCTGAAACTATTAGTGGTTTTGCCCATCCTGGACGAAAGCTTGGCAAGTTATCTATGCCTTGGGTGTTATTCTGGTTGCCTAATTCTAGATACTGTTTTATCGCCGTTTCGGTTTTACCATAGAATATTAACTTGCCACTTTGTAGTAGCATACAAGAGGAACATAAGTTACTAATGGCTGCCATTTGGTGACTGACAAAAATAACTGTTCGACCATCAGACGATACATTCTGCATCTTCCCTAAGCACTTCTTCTGAAACTGAGTATCTCCTACTGCTAACACCTCATCTACAATCAAAACCTCTGGTTCTAAATGGGCCGCTACAGCAAAAGCTAATCGCACATACATCCCAGATGAATATCGTTTCACTGGAGTATCTAAAAACTTTTCTACTTCGGCAAAATCTACAATCTCATCAAACTTTCGGGTTATTTCTGCCCTACTCATCCCCAAGATTGCCCCATTGAGGAATATATTTTCTCTCCCCGTTAGTTCTGGGTGAAATCCTGTGCCGACTTCCAACAAACTTGCCACCCGTCCTCTAATCCCAATCTTGCCTTGAGTTGGATCGGTAATCCGACTTAATACTTTTAATAACGTCGATTTCCCAGCCCCGTTCCGACCGATGATCCCAACCCGCTCACCCTGCTTAATTTCAAAGGAAATATCCTTTAATGCCCAAAATTCTTCCCGACTGGAATCAAAAATTGTTTTTCCAGAAGGTTTTGAGAATTTTTTCGCTAATAAACTCACGCTAGTGCTAATAGATTCTCTCAGAGATTTGTAGCGGTTAAATCCCTCTTGCTGATGACTTAAAACAAACTTTTTACTTAAATTTTCTACTTTAATTATGGTATCTGACACTTAAAAAACCTCCCTGGCTAAATCACATCAGCGAATTTCTGTTCCATCCTGCGGAAGTACCAAATTCCACTCACTAGTACCAGGGCTACAAGTCCTACTGATAACATAAATCCTGGCAGGTAAATAGTTGATTCTCCTCCTAAAATTGCCCAGCGAAAGCCATCTATTACTCCTACCATTGGATTTACTGAGTATAGTAACCGCCACTCTTGGGGGACAACATTGCTACTAAATCCCACTGGTGAAACATACAAGCCAAACTGTACAATAAACGGTACTATGTAGCGGAAATCCCGATATTCTACATTCAGTGCTGCCAACCACAGCCCCGATCCAATTGCTGCGGCAATGGCAATTAGGGTAAATATAGGTAATGTCAGAATCCGCCAATCAGGGATAAAGTCATACCATGCCATCAAACCTATCAGAATCATCCCAGAAATCATAAAGTCTACAAAATTGACAATTACTGCACTAGTAGGCACAATTAGCCGAGGAAAATAGACTTTAGAAATCAGGTTGGTGTTTGTAATCAAACTGTTACTGCAATCACTTAAAGCACTGGCAAAAAACTGCCAAGGCAACATTGCCGAGAATACTAAAATTGGGTAAGGCGCCCCCCCAGATGGTAGCTTAGCTATGTGACCAAATATAATTGTGAACACTATCATGGTCAAAAACGGACGAATTAATGCCCAAGCTAAACCAATTGCGGTTTGCTTGTAGCGTACTAAAATATCACGCCAAGACAAAAAGTAGAATAACTCTCTGTACTTCCAAAGGTCTTGCCAATATTGTCCCTCAATTCGACCTGATTCAATGATGATTTCTCGATTATTCATATACCTGATTTTCTAATCCCTACTACGCTTCTATTTACTTCATCTGAACCACTAGATGAAAGTAGCTGCTTTGCTGCTAGCCAGATAAATAGTGGGATAGTCTTTGTATAACGAACTAACAGACGACGCGGTTCTTGAATCCAACGGTACAGCCATTCTAAACCCAAATCCCTCATGATGCGTGGTGCCCTTTTCCGAATTCCGGCATAGACTGGAAAAACTCCACCTACGCCGATCATGACTGCCTGGATTTTACCTTTATGTTGAGCCATCCAAATTTCCTGTTTTGGACAGCCAAGGGATATTAAAACTATGCCAGCACCACTGGAATTAATTTTTTTCATTAAAGCTTCATCTTCAGTCTCAGTTAAAGGACTAAAAGGTAGAGGCTCCATCCCCGCAATTTTTAACTGCGGAAATTCTTTGTCCAACTTTTTTCGCATTTTAGACAGAATCTCTGACTGCGAACCTAAAAATAAAATACTGATATTTTGCGTTTGGGCTAATTCACACAATGCCAGAAGAATATCCATTCCCGCAACACGGTCTTGGTAGTGCGCTCCCATTCGCCGCATCATCCAAACCAAGGGCATACCATCTGGAGTCACTAAGTCTGCACTTCTCAAAACATTGGCAAAATCTAGACTCCAATAAGCTTCCATCAGCATATGTACATTTGCTACACACACTGTTTTACTTTCACGGGTTTTAGCCCAGTTTATTATTGTCTGTACTTGCTCATCAAAACGTAGGGCTGTAATCGAGAAATCAAGTACTTTCCGAGTAGGTAGAAAATTTCTTCCTGTTATAAGTTCTTTCTCATGTCCAGCAGATAAGACCATAGTTTAAATCGATTTATAGTAAATGTGTATGCCAGAGTTAGCTTAGCTGTTACCTGTTTTTATGCTTCTACTATTATCCGCGGTTACTACAAGATATGGCAATACGTATGATTCGGTAAGTTTTTAACTTAGCTTATGAAAACTCAATCACTTGTTATACTCTAAACGGTTTGGCGCTCTACTTTTAAAATCGCGATTGAGGTTACATACGAAGTTTTTGAACTAGGCAAAAGTCCAGAAATCTACCGTTTTTAGTATACTTTATATTACAAACGGTCCTAATTTAAGGTTACGGTGTCGGAAGTTCGGAGTTAATTCCCTTTATCTTTAGTATTTTTACCAAGAGTGTTGCGTTAAAAAGTTGCTAATTCCATATTTAATTGACGATTTCTTTATAGGATCTTCATCTTTCCGAGATAACCGTTAAACTTTTCTGGCTATCAGAGTAGGCATTAATATTAAAAAAGAGGGGTGAAGATAAGTATCTTTCCCCTCTCTCATTAATTTCCTTAAGTTTTCGTCGCAGCATTTGCCTCTGCTTTTTGAGTTGCCGCAATCTTGCTGAACTACCTTTACCTTTATCGTTCCTACCCTTTCTGCGAGGAGATTCCCATCTCTTGATCTGCATAGTTTTTTACCTCTGTTTGTTATAGATTTTGTTTCCTCAGGTTTACACTAGAAAAGTCTACTAGTTGTTTTTTTACAACCATAGGTTATATTAACTTAGACCTATCGAAACGTCAAATATTAATTATGATACTCCCCTTACTTATTTAGGGTCTGCTGAAAAAGTAGAAATAATGGTTACAGCAGTTTTTAGAACTCCCAGAGGGAATACCAAGTCCAGATACATTTAGAGGGTGTTTGAAAAGTCCTTTAGCGTAGATTTTACTACCCCGACCCCTGAGAAGCGGCTACCAGAGAATCAGGGTTTTAGGGTTTGCGATCGCCCCGCTGAGTTGCACTTGAGGCTCAATCTGACCCTTTTCAAACACCCTCTTAGAAGAGTATTTGAGAGAATTAAGGTCGCATCTAATATTAATTTCCCGTGATTTTGACATTTACTTGTTTCTTCTTCTGGGTCTTCTGTTTTTTTCTCCTGATTCTGCCAATTTTGGATTTTAGACTTTAGATTTTGGATTAAAAGAGGGATTTATCTGTTCTCTACCATTACTGGCTCCACTCTCAACCATCTCATCTTTTTCTTCCCCAATCTAAAATCCAAAATCTAAAATCTAAAATTGGCTCAGTGAACCATCATTGATGCATCAAATGGTGTCTTATTGCTATAGGATGTCAATCAATTTTGGATTTTAGATTAACCTCATACCTGAAGATAGGGGCTTGAGTAAAAATTTTTAGATTGTAGATTATGGAAAAGTCCCACAAATAAATTTGGGGGCTTGAGATCTTTTTAGATTTTGAATTTCTAATCCAAAATCCAAAATCTAAAATCTAAAATTCGGTCATGCCTATAAAATACTGTAGATATGGGTTTTCTTGTATTTGCTCTACTGTTTCTCTATCACTTGTTCCTAGTTTTTCTTTAATTATTAACGCTCC
>Ga0116227_10010107_pt1 | contig 16672 bp, 7 predicted proteins | sample S1TSphgellanicum_FD_89693 | JGI IMG/M metagenome (GOLD analysis project Ga0116227, IMG submission 89693) | Host-associated microbial communities from peat moss isolated from Minnesota, USA - S1T2_Fb - Sphagnum magellanicum MG | ecosystem: Host-associated > Plants > Peat moss > Unclassified...
AGGCTATGTGTTGAAATGGCCTTCCCCTTAAAATAACTTACATGAAAGGGCCATCTGTGCAATTGTAGGCCATCCGAAGGAGGAGAGGGGGATCATTAGAGTTTCCATCAGTAAGAAACATTTGTTGTCCTGTTCACCCTGATGTAAATGTTGCTGCCAGCATTTCTAACACTGGCAATCCCAAAAGCATTGGCATCTGAAACCTTTTGTCATTCTTTAATTATTTCCAGTTTACACTCACTCAATAAGTATCTAAGACTTTGTTTTCAAAGCTAGAACAATTGGCAATATGAAACTGGCAGTGATTACAGAATTACCTGTCCACTACCCCCTAGTCCAAGATGGGGGGTAGCAATTGTGATCAAATTGACTGGCTCCAAGCCAGCCAGCTTTGCTTTACAGTGGATACTTCTAGCATTGGAATACCCCCGAAAGTGGCTACCATTTGAAATGTCTACTTCACCCTGGGATTTGTCATTCAGTCTATAAAGATCTGCAATTGCGTATCTTGAAAATGAACCTCCCAAAGGTTGTGCTAGAAAAGATATGCGCTTCAAGCCCTTTTGTCTGCCTCACAATTTGCCGCACCTGCACATAAGTAAAATCATTTGTCCTATTGCTTCAAACCCTAGCATAGCCCTAGCATAAAAAATGACTGAAATTATAACTATAAATCCTCTTTGTTTCAATTTGAGATTCTACAATGCTTAATATTTGGTGAGCTAAAAAATCAATAGTTGGAAATATGGATTCATGCTTCTCCCACCACTAAAAAGGACATTTGATATCCTTGATGTTCATTTGGTATTTTTTGAACTCTCTATGCGAGAAGCTTTTTCATTGGTTTGTTAGTGACAACAATCTATTCAAAAATACTCAAATTACAATTTTCTTCAACAAATGGACCTACACAACCAACTTTGGATTCTAAAACATGATGTAAATGATTATAGCATTTGATAAGCATGGGATATAAGGATTTCTTGTCAAATTCCTTAACAATAACCACAACTTCCTCATAGATAATATAAAACAATACTAAGTGAGTGCTTTCAAACTTAAGGTCTAGCATAAAAAACATGTTATAAATTTTCTTGGCATTCTATTTTTTTAGAAAGGAAAAGAAAGATTCCAACACCTTCAAAACCTCATTTTTCATGTTAAAAGCCAACAAAGACAACTCAAGAACAACCCCATAATCATCTATCAAATTGATTAGGGTTGGTGGGATTTTTGTTTCTTCCTTCAATTTCAAATACATTGTTATTACAAAATGCAATCCATCACTCAACAACTAATGGCGTTGAAATTGATTTAGAACACATACATTCATAAGCAAGGAAATGCAATCAATAATTATTTGAGAAATGTGCCACGTAAGAGGAGGCATTTTCCCATTGATTTTGATAAAAGTTTGTCTACTATAACAAAGGTTAATAACATTCCAAATTGCAAACTTCTCGGAACATAATCATTTTGGAGGCAAACTTGCAAACAAATTTAGTTTCAATGTTAATATTTTCAAACTATAGTTGAAATAAAAGTCTAAAAATCTAAAGTTTACAATCTGAATGATCTATGTTCAAATTACAAATCTTAAATGATTATAAATTATTTTTTAAGTGAACTTTTTTTTACCTTATTTTCATTTTAGTGTTTACTTTTCTTGAACGAATATTAAAGTTCTCACAAGCCTTGTTCCATTCTTTGTCTACCTTTTCCAAACTTCTTAAGCCAAATTGTATATTTTTGCAACTCTAATTGAACAAACTTAGAAACATATTTGAAATTTCAACATCTAATGTCACATATTGGCAAATTTTAAAGAAAGCATGGTCAAAATAGAAACCTTGAAAGTTTTCCTCCAAACCTAAACATTCACATACCACAATAGACTTTAGAACAATTGTCCTAACATTAAAATTTGACTCCTTGTCTTTAACATAGGTAAGTTTTTTCCTTAACCCATATTCATCCAACAATTTTATCAAATTTCTTGTTAAGCCTTGAGTAGTAATTTTTGTTGTCTCAAACAAACCAATAGTGACATGCTTTGCTTGCTAATTAGCCTTCAAATTTTTTATCATAGAAGCAAAAAGTCATGTGCACCTTGAAACATGATCAATAAACCAAAACTTGTTGAAATATTGCATATTGCATTTAGATAACACCTATTGATAAAATTTGTTTTCTTGAAAAAAAGACAACTTGAGGACATAAATGCAAGGTTAGATGCTTCATCCAAATACTTTTCACAAATTGCATTGGCAAGTGTTTTTTGATAACAAGAAAACCCAAGTCTTGTAAAACATTTTTTTGCTACACATCATCCTTCTTGAAAGGATCTTTTTTGAAAAAAAAAAGAATTTTTTTCACTAGAAAAATTAGGCCTTTTATTAGTTGATTGCCTTTGAATAAAATTTTAATGGATTATTTGACCTCTTCTTCAAATGTTTTTTGCAATAATGGCATGGTTTGCATTCACATGTTTGTTGAAAACTATTATGCCATTTGTTTTGTAATATTAAATTAAGCATTTTCTTGCATGAGTTTTGGGATTAAATGCATTGACATGATTGTCATAACAAAGAACACAACACATCATTTGAGGTTGTTACAATCAATGTTTTTGTTGTCATTAACATAGAAAAAAACCCAACAAAATGCATTTTTGCCATGAGGTTTGCATTAAATTTTTTTGAGCATGCAACTTTTGAAGGTTCATTTTCATTCATTCTTCTTCATTTTTAAAAACTATGATAATTTTTTTTTTCCAAACTAGGATAATTTTCAGACATTTTCCATAGGAACATCATTGAATTTTTTTTTCACATGTTTCATTTTTAGTTGAAATTATGTTTTCATTTTCACTTGGCTAGTTCATTTTTCAACAAATTTTCAAGAGTCTTATTTAATAAGAATGGAGAAATTGAAACAAGAGATTGTTTTACCAAAGTGTGCTTTTAATTTTTTACTTGCAAATTGACTTAACTATCTAAGATACATAATATAATTGAAAACATTTACCAACATTTATAAGGTCAAAATAACTCACTTAGCCCTCCCTTATTCATGTAAAAAATGAATATGTAAAATGAAGTGTAAAACTAGAAGAAATTTGGAAATAAACAACTATAATTTTAGTTGTAATAAACACATGCAACTACAAACCTTGTAGTCACCTTGGACAAGTGGTAAAAAATAACAAGTTGCAAAAAAGTCTACGTGGCATGTATAGTCACACCAGTAGTTGCATATTGCTTGTGACTATAGGGATTTTTCATCCATTGATTAGTTGTAGGACTATGAAATTACATATATGACTACATAAAATGTTGGGCAACATTTTAAAAAATCAATCAAATTTGAATGATTTATTTTAATATTTTAAATCACATATATTAAATAAATCATTTATATTTATAAAAATAATGCAATACAATAATTCATATTATTGATAATTTCATTATTTTCCATCCTATGAGTTGTTGACATGTGTCACTACCTAGGTTAAGCTAAAAACAATATTTGGGTAGCTAGGTAGGCCACTAGGTTAAGTAGCCTAGCCATGTAAGGTATAATATACAATCAACAAACCATTGTTGACCACAACTATGTCACTTGTGAAGTTTGTTCCTTAGACCCCAAGGAAGGATATCAACTACTTTGCCATCAAACCACCCCATTTAATTTGAAAATATAGTTGGTTGCATTTTATTTACCTCGTATTTGATTTTAAACATTGTATAAACATCAACTTCAATATTTCATATCTTATTGATATTTGTCCAAATGGAAAGTTAAAAAGTTTATTTCGAAGGTACTGTCAATGATGATTCATTGGAAAAACAAATTTAAACACCTGCTTTATGAATGGAAGATATTTTAAAGGCTAATGTTTAATACTAAATAATAAATAATTTATCTACCACATTTTAATCCTTCATTTCATTAAAAATAATACAATGTGACTATAATATATTATATTATTAATTAATTCACATATATGTTTTATAAATGGATAATGTATCAATCACATTTCAAAAAAAATAATTATTTAAAAATATTAATTATATTATTTATGATGCATAACATTTTTCTATATTTTAAATTTTAATCTAAAACATATTTAGTAATGCTAGATAACTAATGAATTTAATGGAGTTTTAGGTTTTATATTTTTACAAATATGATATAAAAATTTTATTTAAAATTATTATAAAAGTGTTATGATCAAATAAATGATATTTTTTTAGACATTTAAAACCTTTATTTGATTATGATTATAATATGTTATAATTTTACCAATAAAATTTAATTTATATCTATAATATACAATTAAAAATCATCATATATAATATTTATAAATATATCATAATTCAAATATATAGTAAAAAACAATAATTTTTATAATAATGTTAATAAAAAATAAAAAATACCAACAAACAATTAAACACATGTTGATTATCAAGTAAATATTATAATCCCAAAGATGCCACATATGTTTTAATCATCAAAATATTGTAAGTGGAAAAATTATTGGGCCCCGATCGCCTAAACAATTATTATGACTAGTTGCAAAAGCAATTAGGTTTTCATCCATCTAAGGATCCATTCAATATTGGATGACAAAATGCACTTTCATTTTACTTTTCTATCCAAATATGTAATAGTCACAAACCATAATCAATTTGTGACTTCATTTGGTTATATCAACATTGTAGTTGCATATATGATTACAAAAGTCACATATATGACTACATACATTTATGATTAAAATGACATGTATGACTAATCTAACTATAGTCATAAAAGTAGTTGATTTGGACACTAGTTGCATTTATAGTCATAACCATATGGTTAGAATGGACAAGATTTCTTTTAATGTAATGTAATGCAAAAATAAATATGAATCCTACAAACATCTTTCTTAATGTTAAAATGTTGCCAATAATGAACAAAGATTAAACTTGGAATATAAAAAAATGTTTGACCAAAATAAAAGGAAAAGTAATTATTAAGGTGAAAGCACATTATGGTGACCCCTTTTGGGGTGTCACATTGTACTACTTTCCAGGGATGCGCATGTTTGAATGTATTCCACATCAAACTTTCAAAATAATTTCACAATATTTTTACATATTATGTTATAATATAACTTAGGCAATAAATTAGAAAAGAAACTATTTCATTTCATTTTATAAGGTGGGAGATTAGAGTATATTTGTGGAAATGAATGTAATGTACCTATGTACTCAAAAACACAAATATACTCCAAAAAAAATTTAAATGGTCTTTAGTCTTTATGAAAATTGAAGGTATATATTGAACCATGTCATTTCACATAATATGAACCATGTTTGGATACCATGTGACTAATTTGTAAATTTTCATCACAAAAAATAAATTTTCTCAGCAAAGATGCAATAAATGTGTGATAAATTGAAAATTTGACAAGAAATCATATCCACATAAAAGATGACAAACATAACTAGATGGGCCATTTTAAAATTTCATTAAAATTGATTATCTTAATGATTAATGAAACCCTAAAGTTAGTGTAGTCAAAACGAGACTTTGGCCCTATTATACCAATGTATATTATAAATATACTCAAGGATCTTTCAATATAGATAATGAAATTTATTATTATTTAAAAAATAATACTACATAACATTAGTTTTGTAAAAAAATTGTTGTAGGGCCCAAAAGCCAAAATTGATACCCAAAATTGAATGTACCATGCTTTTAAAACAATTATATTGTATATACTATATATTGGACCCAAAAATGCTCCAAAGGGGGTCATTCTAGTGTGCTTTCACCCATTAACATTCAAATATAAAAACATAAATTACAAGCATAGTTTGAAAGTCATACTTGAAAAAACAATTCAATGGTGGATCTAAGTTCACTCCCAAACTTGCATAAAATAGGTGGGGAAGTAGCAAATTAACAAGCAACAACAAGAGGAGTCAAACAACAACAAAAGGAACTAAACAACAATGCAAGAGGAACCAAGTAACACACATGGGAGCTAGGTCACAATCGTGGAGGAGTTGAATAGTAATTAGAGGAACAAAACAACACAAGGGGGTCATCTTAGTGTGCTTTCACCCATTAACATTCAAATATAAGTTACGTAAGTCAAATTAAATAAGCTAATACATACTTACTTGCCTTTTTTGACCTACTTAAACCTATTATTTACCTACCTACCTACATATTAAAAAATATTATTTTATAATAATCCAAAAAAATAATTTTAATCTAGGTATAAATTCAAGTAATCAAATGATCTGCCAATCATATTCTAGCCATTCATTATATTACACTTCAACATTATATGTGGCTTGTCCTCTATGACTTGTCTTTAATAATTATGAGATGAAAGGTGCCACGTTGAACATTCAATGATTATTTGTCCTTTGTTACTCATCCATTACAACTAAGAGCCTTTAGTTATATAATGTCTGATATGACTACAAATTAAATTAATCATATATGGAATCATAGATTTAAAATTTTATTTTAATGAAACCTAAGATACAATTTTAGCTAACAATTTTAGCTAAAAATCATACTCTATTTTATTTAAATATCCTACATGGGTATTTTTTAAAAATTCAAACAAAGGGATAGGGTTTCATGGGTTGGATTCCCCCCAGTGAGACCTTGCAGGTTGAATATCAATTTGAATATCAAAGTAAATGATGTCCAATGGTCTTCCTAATGAGAATTGGCTTAAACTCCTAATTAGTTTTCATTTCATTTTTGGTTCTCACCCAATACTAGTTATTACATTGCGAACTAATGAATGCACGACAATGACCAATTTAGTAGGTGAAATGTAATTTAATAATAACTTATCCTATCATAGAAAGTTGTAAGAATATCTTCCCAAATTTTGGAATCTACAAATCACACTTATCAAACTCATTAGTCCATCCATTCCTCATCACATACAAATTTACATTTCATGGAAATAATAATCTAAAATTTGAAAAGATAATTGATTGCAAATTGTGATTTTTTTTCAAAATATGAATTCCTTTGGCACACTCTTGGTGTTGTTAGGACCTCCTTTGACAAATATTATGATATGTGATGTATTGAAATAATATTGTTGTGTTTAGGTCAATTTGAAAATTTATCCCCTAATAACAAAAATTCTTACACAAGAAGATAATTTACAACATATATCTTACCTTTTTTGGAAGTTTAGGTGTAAAACAATGTCCATGCTAAAAAACTCTAATATGTCTCAATAAAAACCACAACACTTAGTTGTTCCCTTATTCCACCATGCTAGGTACATAGTTTCCCTGAAATTAGCTTTTTCTATGGATATTTTACCAATTCATAACCTTTAGGTGTAAATATTTAATTTGAAAAAACAGTTTGCTTCAAGTAGCCACACCCAAAAAAATCAAAGACATGGTTAGAGGAAAACCAACTATTCAACAACCCATGCAAAGACATGTCCATATTTTGAAGTATTACGCACAACACATGGTATATTTCATTTCCTTTATTCTATTCATAATGATCATTTACATTAGTAAGACCTTAAATAATGTTTTTAGGAAAACTATGAATTTTGGTTATATAACAACTAAAAGCAATATCACCCTAATCTACCTCCTCCCCAATAAAGCTTTAAGACTGTGAAAAGTAGAACAATGTGTACCAACTGCATGATGTAAATTGCAATGGCTAGATATATTATTTCATTACATATGAATTGAAGTTGTAGGTTTCAATAGTTGTATATCTATTCATAATAGGTGAAAAATATATATGCATCTATTCCATCTACCACTTTGTAAAAAACAAATTCAACCCAAATAGTGAAATCCATTGCAATTGCTACACAAAATATGTTAGGCTTTCATGAAGAACTAGTAGAAAAATTTTAATGTATGTGGAGGGTCCTCATTAAAATTTCTTCTTCCATGGAAGATAGCTCCTTATATGTAAGGTTCTTCAAAAAATAAAGGAATTGTGCCCTTCTTATTGTTTATTTTTTTGACAATTTTTAATATCAAAGAATTGGCAAAGTTTTTCAAACAACTAGGTAGCAAAATTAGTTGAATTTACAATAATTGTTTTCCCAAAATTTTCCCATTTTTTGCTCCCAAAACAATAGTTTTTTTGGAAAGAAAAATCATTGCACACAAGAGGAATAGGTATTTCATTTTAATTTTTTTCACTTTTATCTATCCAATTGTTCATGGATGAAATAGTAAGGAAAACAAAATCTCTATCCCCAAATAACTTTACAACACTTCAAAATACATGTAACTAGGGTTCAATATTCTGAATTTTTCCAAAATTTGAGACCAAATCAAAAGTGAGGACAAGAAAAACACATGAAAAAAAAAATGGGTCTCAATTTTTTTCTCACTTAAATTGGTCCTCACTAGATTATTACATGTAATTTTTTATTTTTCCTCATGACCTATGCCTTCATTGTTGCTCATATTTTTCATTTAATCAAATCTTGTCAAAATCAAATCCTTCACATCCTTTGAAGTGAAACCCAATGTTGCTCATTTTCAAATTACGTTGCAATTGAAAAAAGAAATTCTCCAATTCACACACATCAATTTTCTTAGAATCATACATATAAAATAATAAGAAATGAGAGAATGAAAGAATGAATTCAATAAATAATAAAGAACTAAAAGTGATTCCCCACCACATATAAGTTTATTTTATTTTCTTAAATTTTCTTGCCTTATTTCAATCTCCTTCACATATTTTATTTAGTGCTAAATTTTTTTATTTTTTAAAAATGAACTAATCTAATAGTTTCATCCAATAAAAAATGAAGAAAAATAAATATGAACCTACTACTAGTAACTAAATAATTATTTGGATGTCTTCTAAGCTAGTTAGACTAGGACATTTATCCATTAACAAATGTTTTTAATAAAAAAATTATTTTAAAATTAACTTTTGATTATTTTATTTTGTGATGATAATTATTAGTGGTTAATAGCGATCTCCCAAACCACTATAGTCCCTACCATGCTTTTGTCAATGAATAGACCTCTCGAACCACAACACCCCCTACCATGCATTTGACAATGAATAGGGGTATAATGAGGTCGTTTTAGGGTTTCAGACTTTGGAGCACAAGTTATTAAGTGTTGAACAATTTTGTCATTGAAAATTTTTACTAAAATTTCAACACCCACTTCCAATTCTTGAAGAGCCCTTGATGAGTAAGGTTCTATGCATGTAAATTTATAGTTTTAAGATCTAAGATGCAAGACATATTGAATTTTGAACTAAATGCAATTGTGGTGTGGGTTACCACTTAAGTAGGCGAGAACCAATGTTGGTGAATTATTGAGTTTTGACTTGGTTATCAACCTGATTATTCATTTGATTATTAATAACCTACCAGTTGGTTATTGATTTTTTTGATAGTCGTTTAATAATATAATTACCTGATATTGATTTTTGAAAATTTAATAACGTACTTGTACAACTTGGTTATCATCCTGGTAGGTTATCAATCCAATTCTTTTTTTAAATGATAGAAAAATCAGAAAAAATGAATATTAATTTTTAAAAAACCTATAATTGACAAGCTAACCAATGCTTATCAACAAAGTATTTGAAAACCTGCCCTCATGCATAACTGACACTCATGACCAATTTTTTTAATATTCTAACCAGCACCCATCAGTTATGGGAAAAAAATCAATACCCAGCAAACTCTGGTAAGAACCGCTGGTTCCAGTTCCAGTTAGTAAGAATCCTGTTCATACACAAGCAGCTACTTTGGTTGTTGAATATGTGCCCTAAAAATAAAATTCAAGTTTGGAGGATATGTCCAGTTGAAAAACTTTGGTTTTAGGACATGTAAAGTTTTGTACAAGGATATATTTGCAAAACATTAGATCTTTTTAAAAGATATATGACAATTGATACATAACTACTTGATGTCTATCATGTTCTTTTTATCGCATTGAGAAAATCAAGTCACAATTGATGTAGATTCATACTAGTGACATCTTCTAATTAGACATGATATCTACTAAATTGCATCATACTATCATATCTAATTAGACAAATAAACAAGCAAGGCAAAAAATTTAATAAAAATCGATGGCTAGAACCATCACACAGAAAAACAAAAGGAAAGCCAAAGAAAGGTCAAAAGATGCACAACTTGCAAGAATCAAAGAAGAGAAAGAGCTAGTCCCTCACGTGGTAAAAAGCTATCTTACTCACAACCTCTCTAATGTCGCCTTCATACACATCGTGAGATCTAATAGGAATAGAAGGTTTAGAACAAGCATCTTCAGCCAAACACAATCTTCCATTGGGCAAGGCATGTTGTCTTGCATCATCTTCTCATGCCCCAATCTAGCAAGAAAACACATATGTTATGATAACATATTAATCTAGCAATATTGATATTTTTGTTACTGATGAATGAATAAAAGTAATAATTTTCAAGAATTTTCGGACATGTCCATGAATGTGTCCAAAATTTAAACTATCAGTTTTGGGTGTGTTTCATTTTTTAATTTTTTCCATTGGTCATTTTGGCCTTGAGGACACGGTATACTGGGGGCACAAAAAGAAAAAAGTATTATAATTATTTTAAAAAATATTTTAATTTTAATTTAAAAATAAAATAAAAAAATTTTATTTTAAAATTTATAAAATATTAATATTAATATTAATTTAATTAATTTAAATTTAAATTTATTTAAAAAAAAAAAAACTTGTGTACAAATGACCACAGTTGTCACTTTCCCTCGGCTCTATCTTTGTGGCTGGAAACCTGGATCCGGTCCTGGGCCCCGCCTTCTTCGCAACTGCATCCGGCCCTGGGCCCTGCTACAGACGCCGGGTGGACACCAATCATTTGCTAACCAGTACCACCAGTCCACGTATAGATGTTGTGGACTTAACACGTGTAAGTGGTACATGACAAGTGTTCTTGACAAACAGAACTCTCTCTGTCTCTCAGCTCTCTCTCTCTTCTCCTTTTGGACTTTAGAGAATCGACACTGTATCCTTTTCTGCATGCCAGCTACAGATTTTGCAATTATCAGCAGCAACCCAATTTCACAATAGTACTAAACAATTTTGGAACGTGCACAACAACAACTAAAAAACACTATTATACTTTGTAAGTAGCTTTGGAAGTTTTCTAGTCACCAACACAGTTGTAACGTGGCGGTGCCCAATACTCCCATCTCATGCAAGACTTTTACAGACCTCAAAACCTTCCACTACAACAACCAAAACAAGAAGGAAAACGCATAATTCTTCCACATATTAAGTATCACCATTGACACCACAATTGCACCCAATCAAAGTTTTCTACTCTTAGCTTTCTCATGTGCTTCAGGAGCTTGCTATAAGCTGATAGATATCAGTTTGTGAAGCTTGACTTGCATCATTGTTGTTGTTGTTTTTGTTGGTGTTCTCATCAGCAGGTTTTCTACATTTTTTCGGGTGTGATTTCCGTGAGTGGGAGGAGGAAGATTCTGCAGCTGCCTTTTGGAAATCTTGGACTCTGAATCTGCAAGGTGATCAGACTACTGCAATAGTTTTGATCAGAAAAAATGCCGGTCGGAACCAGAGGGCCGTATACCTTCGTCGATGTGTTGTTGGCCATTCTCTTGCCTCCTCTGGGAGTGTTCCTGAAATATGGGTGCCAGGTGAGAGAGACTGATCAAACTTTGTTGCCAGCTTATATAGCAGCAGCTTAGTGCTTCATAAACTCTTTGATTTCTTCTCCTTCTTCTTCTTCAAAACTATTTTGAATTCTTCTTCTCATGAAAAACTCTGCTGAATTTTTTTTCTTCTGAAAATTTCCAGAGGCTTGAACCATTCATTTTCTTCGTTCTTCTTGAGGATTTCTCTGGGGGAAATGTTGGAAGTGGCAGTCCAGAATCCCATGAGTCTAGACCAGTGTGTTTGCAACAAGAACATTTGAAGCTTCGGTTTTGCTTGCAACAAGCGACTTGGGCATACTCCCAGTTCAGGGTGCCCTAGTCCCAGTTTGGTGCCAATGGTCCCGGTTTAGTAGAACATGGTCCCGGTTTAGAGGGTTTACACCCGCCGTTTTCCCGGGTCTCTTATCAGGGTAAGATTGAGAAAGGAGCCATTTTCTGTCTTGATGTATATTCTTGGAATATGAATTCTTGGGTCTAGAGTAAGAAACCCTAAACAAGGCCGGGTGTACCTTAAATACATATTCCTGGGCTGAGTCTTGAAGTCTCTAGACTAAGAGACCCTGGAGAAGGCCGGGTGTATGGCAATCTTTCTTGGAATGAGTGTTGAGGTTTGGAGTAAAGAGACCCTAAAGAAGGCCTGGCCTACCCCTCTCTAACAGGGACCATTATGCTCTGGAATGTGGCATGTTTCCACATAGAATCTACCTATTAGAAAAAAATTCTAACAAGGATTGGGGGTTTTTTTGTTTTTTGCAGACGGAATTCTGGATTTGCCTGCTATTGACAATCTTGGGATATATTCCTGGGATTATTTATGCCGTTTATGTCCTTGTGGGTTAGATGGTTGAAATTAATTCCAATATTTTGGAATTTTCAAGGGGGGCTAGAGCAAGATGGGTGGTGTGGTATAGACAAAACTAACTCTTTCTTCCTCTATTTGGCAATTCCTGCACAAATTGATCTATGATGGTTATAATTATCCGCCTCGAGTATTATGCTAGCTAATGACGATCTTAAGAGAAATAAGACCTTTCATGGAGGTTTCTTAGTTAACCCATTTTGGGTGTGGCTCATTTGCCTAAGGAACATGATGAAAAAGCTTTTGTAAAGACTCAAACTCTTTTGAAATGTCTATATTACATTGTTTGTCACTTGCATGAAACTTTGAAGAGTTCCCAACTAAGTTTATCCTCCTTATTTCCATTTACTAATTCAATTTTTTGGTTGATTTGTCCCAAGAAATTGGTACTTTTTGTAAATCTTGTAATCTGTGCTTATTAAGTTTTTTAGGGTTACCTACATCTTGAATTGTTTTTCCCCTTTTGTCCTTTTCTCAAAGAAAGTCTTTTCTCAGACGTCTTCCAAGAGAGTGCATGCAGAGGTTTAGTGTAAACTTCTGCTAGCAAAACATGGTTGAGAATTTTAACTTGTAATTCACCCACTACCACATGCAAATTGTCTGCATTTAAATGTAACTTACAATTTTGCCAATGCTTTTCATCTAATCAATTGCACAACATAATTACAAAAGTATATTCTTTCTTTGCTTACACTGACACTTGACTCCAAAACAGAAGCATTTGCTCCAACAAATGCTGGTTCTACTATTCATAAAAGTACCCTTGAAAGCCACAAAAAAAATTTAAAAATCTCTCAAATTTTTGATGGAGCTGAAGTGGTGATCATCCAGGAAAGAAATTAGCCAAATTTGGCTATGTGTGAGGTTTGATTAAAATGAAATTCAAGCATCATTTTATATCGTTGTCTACTGAGACTTATATGAGCAATCTGGTGACTTGAATTAGGGCTATCTGTTTTGTTAAACAAATCCTTAATGTAGGTAGAAATTAGATTTAATCACAGTTGGCTACAGAGCAGTTCTCACAGTATATATTTTTTCCAAATCCTTATATTATTTAGTTACCCACTAGAGCCTAAGGGAGAAATCTGACAATATAATTTTTTTTATAAAAAAAATCTGGCTAATTTAGGCGATTTGAAAAAATCGTTTGTTGATATTGTTGGGCCATTGTTTTTTCTCACAAAATAGCGAAAATGCACTACAATAAATTTTTAAAAAACTGCTGGTTAATATCAGTGCCATTTCTAATAACTGCCCAATTCTGATTAATTTGTACATCCAGAGGCAGAAATCTAGAGTCAAGATTTTAAAGTCTGGCTTTATATTGAAAAAAAGAGATGAGTTTCAGAGAATGTTTATGGTTATCACAGTTGCAGCTTATATCTTAGATTTTGTCTAAAATTTGCTCCCCTGTCTATTCAATGGAAATCCACATTTATAAATAATAAATAAATAAATAAAATTAAAAATCTACATCCATTCACTGGTAAAAGAATCATGATGAAAGGGTACTCAAACATAGAAGAACTAGGGCAAATTGGAAAATTGGTAGAGGCCAAATTCCCCACCATCTTTTGTCATCCCCTTAAGCATGATTGATTTATCTGGAAGAAACTCCAAGCAAGTACATTACAATCCAAGGCACAACACCATGAAATGAGCCCTCTCTTTCAATTCCATAAATCAATTAGAGAAATTTCCTAAATGTATTTGAAGGGCACCTTACATCAATGAATATTCCTCCTATTTTTTGAGGAAAGATTATTATACATGCACACTTTAAGAGTACTCCTTGTGAACTTTGCATGTTAAGTTAGGTTCACAATAACCGTCACCTTGTGCTCTACAATGGGTATAATCCCCATGTGTAGGACATTCCCAAATGCAAGGTTGAACTTGACAATTGATTACGTTCCATCACTCCACATTCATTCATTTTACAACAATCACAAATTTCATTCACTCATTCATCCTGAAATGTGAGATTCACATCCATTCATCTCTAATGGATGTGGATGATAAATGATGGATTATGTTTGCATCACTCCATGAAGCAAGTACATTAATGAAACGATCCCATTATGCACAATACCAATGGAAAAAATCATTGGACCACTCTTTTCAATTCCTTGAAAAACAAATCACAAAACATGATAATCATAAATTTGTTCAAGCAAGATGTCTACTAAGATGGCCCATTATTGACTACCTAATTAACTCTTGGGAAATCCAAGCATCTCATTTTTTATTAATTGGCCCTGGGCCCCTTTATGACAAGTTTCAACTGGGCTAGGTATATCTCAATCCATCTCCGTATAACTGGATAGATAACCGGCGGTTCTAGAGTCCGTCTCTCTCTCTCTCTCTCTGTCTCTCGCGGCAGTGCAGGATGTGAGCCTCAGGGCTTCTTTAGGGTTTAACGGATTCAGGGTTTAATGTGTTCCTGGTCTAAGAGGTTCATGCACGGCAGCGAGAGGTTTGAGCTTGAAGCTGTTAGAGTGGCAGCAGTGCGTTGAGAACTTCGATGGTTACCTTCTCTCCGGCAGCGCAGTGGCCCGGTGCGCCGCTGATGAAGTAGAGGATGGTATATCCGTGCAGAGGGTAAGCAGCAGGTCCGTTGCTCCATGAGGCGATCGGGTGCATTGTGTTACAAGTGTTGTAATCGTCTACGGTCACTTGCATCACGCTGTCCTTCCCACTTGCATACACGAAATCTGCAACCCAAAAAACAAAAAAATAAAGAAAACTATTTATTATGCTCTCTCTCTCTCTCTCTCTCTCTCTCACGCTCTCTCGCAATTTCTATGAAGCACGTCATGAATTGATGATCGCAGCTCTCGAAGATCCCTCTAAACCCTCTCAGATAAAACATGCCTAATTGCAGAGCAGCCATGCAGCTACGGTAACATTGTACATGGAATTGTACCAAGAGAATCGCCAGTATGGAATCCGTTCGGGAGTGTGCTCATCGCCCAATCATGGTAGAAACTTGGGTAGCGCGGAATCCCCCAGCCAAGAATGTCTCCCACCACGAAGTTGGTGGCCATGCAGGGAGCTGGTAGCTGTTGCAGCATTATGATCAACGCTGCTACTGCTGTCAACAAGACTCGTAGCTGCTGCACCGCTGATGTGGAACCGGCTGCAGCCATTGCAATTGCAGTTTATATATAGAGTAAAAAAAACCTTATAAAGTCGAGCAGAAAGAAAGCTGGAAGTGAGGTGGAGGTCAACAGAGGAGGGAGGAAGAGGAGGACCTGAGGCTCAAGACGAGGAAAACTACATACTACCAGTGTCTAATGCAGAAGGAGAAGAAGGAACTTGCTGCAAACGTGCAGAACTAGAGGAGAGCACTTGCAGTGAGGAGAGGAGTTGGTATTATAAGAGAGGTGGTGGAGGGGAGATGAATTTTCTGTCTCTTTCTCTCTTTTTCACTCACTCTCTCTCTCTCTCTCTCTCTTTCTACCCTGAGAAATTCCATTCATGACCTGCAGATTAAGGCATGACAACTTGGTTGGAGATTGACAGACGGATGTGTTTGAGTTTCAATGTGTTTGAGACCGACACGGAAGATGATAGATCAGAGTGATATGTGCACAAGACTAAGACAACCAATCTTCCTTGAAATTCCTTGAAATCTAGGGCAAAATTGGGTCAATTTTTTCATTAAAAAAAATAAAAATCCTTTGAATATGTTAAAATCATATTTTTCATGTAAAAAATTTTGGCGAAAGTTCAGCAATTAAATTTTTAAAAAAAGGAGAGCCTTATAGGAGAAGTAGTACCAGGGACTGACCAAAACCAAAAGAGGAGATGTGTGTCTGTGTTTTGTCGATTACCTATGGAATAAATAACACTAAATTTTGATGTGTACATTTTTGTTGGCCTTTCCTACCAAGGCAAAGGATATTGTTGTGTTTAGATTCATTATAGAGTATATAGTAGCTTAAGGGATTTTTATAGGCCCCTAGGTAATAATAATAGGTTTATTTTTTTTATATGAGGATTTTTGAAAGATGATATTTTGGCTTGTGTTGAAACTTGAGATTAGTTATAATAGAGTTATAATAATATCTTGAAGGATTTTGGTTTCTTTTTAGAG
>Ga0116227_10010108_pt1 | contig 16671 bp, 11 predicted proteins | sample S1TSphgellanicum_FD_89693 | JGI IMG/M metagenome (GOLD analysis project Ga0116227, IMG submission 89693) | Host-associated microbial communities from peat moss isolated from Minnesota, USA - S1T2_Fb - Sphagnum magellanicum MG | ecosystem: Host-associated > Plants > Peat moss > Unclassified...
AAGGTTGAATTACTTTCTTTACTTATATTAGTTTGGTTATTTGTGGTTTGGTCTTTTAGTTAAATACCTTGGTGTTAATGGTTTGGCTTTCTTTTCTTCATTACACAAGTTTGTGTATTTCATGAGATAAGAACCTTTAAGTGTTCTTGATGTTATGTTTCGTGTTGTGAACTTCATGTTATAGTTTCCTTTCAATAAAGATTTGTGTTTGCACTTGAGTAGATCTCTTATTTGTTAACATGGTGTCAGAACTTAGGTTGTTGAATGAGAAAGTTGAAAAAGATCTAAAGCAAAAAAGTCTCTAGGACTAGAGCTTGAAAGTCTCTAGGACTAGAGCTTGAGAGTCTCTAGTAATATCATAGGAGTTTGTCAAGTGCAAAAGAGAAACGGGGAAAGGAAAGAATGTGAAGAGAAAGAAAATAGGTGAAAAGATATCAACATATCAAGGGTCGTGGAAGTCAGATCTTTAAATCTAGATTTAGATCTACTGTGAAAAGATCTTGGACTGAAACTTGGAGAAATTATAGAAGACTATAAGACGTTTCTATTATAAAAAAAACGATATATTTTGTGAGAGTTATGAGCCTTTGAAGACTTTGTGCTAGATCTAGTTTTTTGGTCATATTTCCTTTGTTTGAGCTTTTTTGGATCTATAACATTAAGATCGTATAGATCATAAAGGAATATATATGTGAGAGAAATTTCATGTCATTTGGATTTGTATTGAGAGAGATTCAAGCATTTAAAATTTCAGTTTCAGTTTTGAAGTCAGTTCATTTTGAAAGTGATAACTCTTTGTGGTCATCATCAATAGAACTGAAATTTCGAACATATATAGAAGACATACATCTAATGTGTCTCCCAAAATCTCAAGGAGTTTGGAGGTGTTGAAAACAAGTTGTAAGTCATTTTGTGTTCAGGTCTTAGTTTGAGGTGCCTTCAAAGAAGTGGCAAGATCTTTCATTTTATGAAGTTAAATGAGCTGAAATTTTGAAAGAAGGTAATAGACATAATTGTTCATGTTTCACAAAAATTTCAAATCAATCTAAGGTCATATGTGAGTGGTGTAGCTTTGCAAAGTTGTTGTGACGAAAGTTTGTTTTGAGAAGACATCAAAATAATTTTTTGAAGTGGAGCAAATACAACTTGGGAGAACTTGAAGGAAGTAGTTTGAAGATTGGGAAGTGCAAATACATTATGAAGACCTTCATTCAAAAGTGTGGTATGTAATCATGTATTTAATACCATACGAAATATTTATACGAGATACGTACATATATGTAAAACCTATGTATAATATAGAATTTCGTATAATACTCAAGACATACATACATATGCAAGGTCCATCTTGTTCAACCCTAACCCTAACCCTAATCCTATCAACCTAAAAAAAACCTTAATCCCAATCCTAAAAACCTAAGGAAGGAATTAAAATCATTTGTGAAACCCCAAGAAGACATTAAATGTTGCCTTAAGAGATGGCGGATGGTCTTTCTCAAATTGCAATTGAAAAACTAAACAAGAATAATTTCCAAGTGTGGAAATTTAGTATTATGAATTTTTTGATGGGGAAAGGCTACTTGGAATTCATAATTGGTGATGAGAAAGAACCTCCTCTCCCATAAAACCCCACACAATAACAAATTCAAGCCAATAAAATTTGGCATGAAAAAGCAAGAAAAGTTTTATATTGGTTTCTATGAGTGTGTCCGATTCCATGATTGTGCATATTCAAGATGCAAAATCACCCAACCAAGCTTGGGATACATTGGTGAATATGTATGGCACCAATACATAAGCCTGCAAAATGCAGCTCAAGCAAGAGTTGCATAATCTACAGAAAAACAAAATGAACATCAATGACTATTCTACAAAGGTGAAAAACCTTGCAGATGTTCTTGCATCTATAGGAGCCCTTGTAGATGATGAAGATTTAATGGCCGTGACCTTAAATGGACTTGGAAAAAACTATAGCCAGTTTTGTACTTCAATTGCAGTTCGAGAAACATTTCCCAACTTCCAAGACTTAATAACACTACTTATAAGTGAAAAGATGATAATTGTTGGCACCTCTTCCAATGGAGGATCACAAGAAAATGTTTTCTACTCAAATACCAATAGAGGTAGAGGTAGAGGTGGCAAAACTTCATTTCGAGGTCGACACGGAAGCTCGCATGTTGGACATCATCAACATGAAAGTCAAGCTCATGGAGGTGGATGAGGAAACTTTGGAGGAAAAGGAAGTCGAAGAAGTCGAGAAAGTCGTGGAGGTCGTGGTGGAAGTCATCGAGGTCAACAACCAAATAACGATTCAAATTGCTACTACTGCGGGAAACCTGGGCACATGGCAAATAACTGTTATCAAAGGGAGCATGATGCACGAAATTGAAAACTACAACAAAGGAATTATGCATCAACTAATAATCAATGTGATGAACAATTGTTTGTGATGTAGCACATGGTAAATTCAATGATAGGAGGTGTATCAAACAACAATGTCTAATATGCGGATTTTGGAGCTTCAAACCACATGACTAGCCATGGAGAATGGTTTAGAAACGCAAAGGATTTGAAGACACCAGGGTTTGTGGAAACTGGTGATGACACTACACATCCCATCACACAAATTGGCAAGGTGCCATTGTCCATGCAAGATGGGCAAACATAATACCTAAAAAATATATTTCATGTTCCAACCATAACAAAAAATTTGGTCTCCGTAGGCCAGATGGTGGAATAAGGTTTATAGGTGACATTCAACCCAAATGGATGTTTTGTGGAAGACATGAAGAACCAAGGCAAGTTGATTGCAAAAAGGGAAAGGAATGGACGAATGTTCACCTTGGATGTGAACATGCTTGAAGTGAATTCCATGTTATTCACACATGGAAAAGGAGTTGGAGACATTCGAATTTGGCACAAGTGGGTTGGCCATGTTAATCTCCAATGTCTTAAACAGATGGAGAAAAAGAATCTTGTTGGAGGCCTTCCCAAATTTGGAACAGAAGAGGTGATGTCAAAAGTTTGTGAAGCATGTCAATTGGGGAAGCAAGTTAAACATCCATTCCTAGCACAAACAACTCATGTAAGTTCCAAACCTTTGGAAATGATCCACTCAGATGTGTGGACCACGAAGACAAAATCCATTAGAAGATGCAAGTACTACATGAGTTTCATTGATGACCACATAAGGAAGGTGTGGGTCTACTTCATGAAACCCAAAGGTCAGTATCTATCCCTATCATCAAAATATTCCAAATATTTTCGTTCCTGCTCGTAGGCTCATCCTCACAAGCTCACACTCATACTCACATGTCTTCCTAGCATCGTTGGTTCAAAATGAAACAAGCAAATGAATGTATAAAAACATGTGCATTGGTTATCTGTCCAAAGTTGTTGGGTCAAAGGCTAATTAGTTATATGAAAAATTGACTACTAGTATATTTCACAACAAAGTGTACCAATAATGTGCTAGAACCATGTCTATAAATAATTATCACACATCGACTATTAGTTCCTTCAAGATAACTAAGAAAACAAATTTAAACCACCAAATCCAACCATCCCATTGATTTGGAAACAACCCTATTATGTTAAACATTGAAAAGAATGATCCCTTTGTAGCATTTCCATTGGTCTTTTAAAGATCCCACAAATCTACCAAACCTTATTACACATTTAATTTTTATTTCATTCAAAATAACTAACGTAAAAAATTTAGACCGCCAAATCCAACAATTTCATTTGCCATAACATTTGCGTTGTACACCTACACAAAAACCTTTTCAACACCTTTTATATGAATATTATAATGAATATTATAATCTTTGTTTATATATAGACAAGATTAAAAATTGAAATATGAAAGTGACAAATAAAATCATGAATAATGAGCCAAACAAATCCAATTTATGGACATAACTAATTATGTTGGCATTGTCTTGCCTGTTTTTATTTATTGTACTATTATATTAAACTAGTGGTGGCTTGGGGCGAACTAGCACTCATATTTGTACAGTGTTAAAAACTAGTGTTGATCTAGTGTTGTGGTATAAGGTTAACTTCAACACATGTCCATTGAATAATTTTTGAGGAGTTTTACATAGTCTACTTAAGTAGGTTTATTGTATTAGGCTTAATCTCAGTTAGGATCAACCAGTATCCTAGTAACAAATTTTATTGTGTGATTAGTTATGTTTGGAATTAGTTTAGTGTGAATAAGGTTCTAGATTTTTGGTGTTTAAGGATAATGCCTCATGTTTGTGCTTTGGAGTCTCATTCTTGGTTTTTTGAAACACCAAAGTCTCAAAGATTTGTGAAATATGTTGTGCTTGTTTGGTGTTTTGAAACTTTTGGGCTTGCAATTCCCACAAGATGTGATTGAGTAAGATTTGATAACTAAGAATTGATTAAGATTTTTAATAAGATTGTGCATTTGTTAAGCAAGAGAATATTGTGATATATTGGAGATTGTTGGATAATTGATGTAGTTGCCTAGATGTGGTAGTGCATGACAAATTAATTAATTTTGAAAGTTTGATATTAAAAAAAAAAAATCTCAAATATTTCAAAAGATTTTCTATTTTCCTTCACAAAAGTTTGTTCTTTGAAAAAAATATTTTTGGAAAATTTCAACATTTCTACAAATGATATGATTATTGAAGCTGCTAAGGCACTATGGTATGGTACTTTCTAAGTACTTCAAGGTTTGTGGTAATAAAATGATATTAATTTGATATTAGGTAAGGTTTTTAATATTGAAAATCACAAAAAATTGGTATATGAATAGTTTATGTATGTGAATTTGCAAACTGGGTATCAACAATGGTATGTTGATGCCTGATGTGGCCAAATATGAACCTTGTATTCTAATATTGACTGAACTCTGAATTTGCAATGAACTTGTCTGCAATTGTAAAAAAGTTACTGGTCAGGATTATAAATCAGCAGTGAAGCATGAATCTTCACAAACGACAAGCAACAGTGAACTATGGAATACATGTTGAGGAATTCTGCTGTCAATGCTAAAGGAGGAACACTCATAAGCATATACCACCCGTGCTAAAACCCTGGGTACCTGTTTGCTGATACTTGTTTAGCACACTGAAGAGGTCTGGTATGACACAAGAAATGTGAACCCTAACCCCTGGCTTGTAGGGTTTCGAAGGGCTTTTTTGCAAATAAAATACACAGGCACATGGGTATCGAGGGTTTCTAAAAAATCTAGTACTTTGCAGATAGGGTAGCTTATACCTGGGTTGATAACAGACTTTTCCACTTTACCATACCAACACTGATACAAACACCAAATTTTTAAGTTGTTGTTTGTAAACATCGTAAATGCCTGATCCTAAGTCTTAATCAGGGTTGCTCTGTCCAAGTTTAACATTTCAGGTTAATATAGCCACTTTGTGTTCTCACTTAAGAAGGCGAAGGTACCTCTATAGGTTCACCCTGGCCAGTGGGGGCATACCAAGTTTTAACAAGGGGTATGTCACACTATGGCCTTGCCATTTACATTAAAAAGTATCTTAAGGCAAAAGAAGAAGTATGAAAACTCAAATATTTCACCATGCAAAAATATAATCTTCAAAAAAATCCTCTTAAAGAAACCAAAATCATTCAAGATAATATAACTCTATAACTAATCTCAAGTATCATCACAAGCCAAAATACCATCTTTCAAAAGTCATCATATAAAAATAGACCTATTACCTAGTGGCTAAAATCCCTTAAGCTACCATACTAAAATGAATCTAAACACAATATCCTTGCCTTGGTAGGCAAGGCCAACAAATACCTTGTGGCAATGCGATCGCTGCAGCCTGCCATAAAGACGTCTGAAGAACTTCTTCATAATTTACATTTTGCACCAGATATTGCCTACAGAATAAAACACAGCCTGGCTTGTGTTTCCGTGGGACCATCCGGCAGGAAGCTTTTTTGCTACAGCGTGGGTTTCTGTACTGTTGTTGCCTTTTCTGTTGGTTGGTCTCCTAAAAGAAACACTCATCCTTCTCAAATCCCCTGTGGACGTGGAGAGGACGGAGGAAAATAAGTCTGACTGATTTTTTGAAAGTACTGGAAAATAAAATTAAGTCGAGGATCCACATCCTTTTTCCCAATTTTTTTGTAAGTGCATTGAGGTTTTGTTGGGAGTTTTCTAGCCAACAGGCAACCTATCACTCTATATTTTAACGTGCGAAAAGGTTTAATAGTCGAGACACATGTATGGCAAAGACTCTAAGAGAGATAAGTTAGAATCTTTGCAGGAATTGAAGAAGAATTTTGATAAGTATTACAGCTGAAAATTTGTAATATGGAGGCAGTTATATATATTGTTAAAAATCTTGAGTAGATCCTTCTTAAACTTGTACCTAATCCAGTTGTTGGGTTACTGGATTCCGTCTGAAATAAGCGGTCTCCAATTATTCAGATTGTGGGGTGACTGTGCGCCAAAACTATATTATGCAGGGTAGCATCTCGAGAAAGCACAGAGACATTCCTAGGCCCAGGATTGAATTACAAGGGAACACAGCTTTTTTGAAACAATTTTCAAGATTTGAAAACCAGCGCTATCTGAAAATTTCAGGGGGTTTTTTCCTCAATTTTGTGACTGGCAACCATCTATAGGAGGATTTAGTCAGGTTTTGCTACAGGACAATAGGAAGCTAAAAGTTTTGTAGAATCCTGCTACTTTTTAACTACCTGTAGGACCACAAAGTCTAAATGTGGTGAACTCAGCTTTTTTTTCTTTTTCTTTTTCCTCTACTTTTCTGGCTAAATTTTTGAAAATCTTCACAAAAAGAACACTTTGAGAGGGTCGCAGCTCATTTTCAGATTTGGCAACAGTGTGAAACTTTGCAAAAAAAATTGACTGCCTGCAATGGGTTGCCAATAATATCCAAAACCATACAACAAGGAATCCTTCTCACAAATTTCCCACAACCACGGTGCTAACCATCACACCGGCCGTCAGGATATGTTCCCATGAAGCACAGGAAAATTACTTGAAAGCGTAGGAAGCTCAACTATGCATATTCTTCCCTCCCAAACATGACAAGTCTAATTCTTCCAACTTTAGCATAACTGCCAGGAGCAGGAGCAAACTGATGATAGAATACTTCCTTATTGGCTCTGTCCTTCAGGGTAGAGACTCACATTGGAATGCATTCACTTAAGGGCTAAACTTTGGCCTTCCTGCATTCTAGGGTCATGTGGAGTCCACTATAGAAATATTTCCTGCATAACTGAAGGATCCACTTGGGCTTTACCACGCTAACCACCATGTGTTTGCAAATTAGTATGTTGAATATTTATAATCCTTATGGATGTCATTTGAAGGGCAGAGCCAATGTGCGATGGGCAAGCTGCTTGTCTATTTTTTACTGTTTTTCATATTTTATTTTCAGGAACAAAGCATGAGAGTGGAGGGGCACAGAAAGGAGCCTGTCCCAGTAAGTTAATAACATTCTTCCTTTGCTAGTTATCACCATGCTCAATCTTAAAGCTCAAGGGCAGTGGTGACCGCCCAAAGGCCCATGATGATGTCAAGTTGGCAAAAAGGCCTGTGCACCCACAATATATGCATATGTATACACTAAATTGGAAAAAGTGTGCTGCAGCCATTGTCTTGCAAACTGAACCACCTGCAAAGATCAGATTCATTTCAGGCTCTGTATATTGGTGGGCACTCATCAGACAGAATCATGTATACTGATTGACCTCGAAGGAAGAAGCTGAAGAGGTTTGCCTCTAGTTTAGCATAAGCTTTTCAGATGGTTGGACATTGGAGTTGATATATATCAGGAAAGGCTGTCTGTCGACAACATATATTTTCAGGGAGTTTCATTGTGCATAGATCAGTGACCATGTTACAATTTGGGGAGACATTACCTGGTGGATTCTGGGAGTTGTCTAGGTAATCCTGGGCTAATCCTGTGGAGTTGTCTCTGATTTTGATTGACTTTTTAAAGCCTTGTGCATCATCCCATAGCAGCAATAGGTTGTCATAGTGTGAGTGCGACCAGTTTCACAAGTTTCCAAAACCCAGTTCCAAATTGTCTTAGAAAAGATGCTTTACTTGTCACATAGAATAATATCATCATGGGCAGTGACTGCAGCACTGATCATACAGAATGCTGCTCAGAGATTTGTCAGGAGAGTGTAAGCAAGGTCATGGACCAGAAAACTTGAGAGGAAAAACAAGGGATTCACCTACCACATCAAGATGAATTAAAACAGCAAGCTAAATGCATTGACTCACCCCCTAACCTATGGAACTGTGAGAACCTGCAGTCAGCATCCTGTAATTAGGTCTCAAGGCTGCATTGGAAGTGGTTAAAGTCCTCAAACTTCTTGTGCATGTGCATGTATAATCAATTCTGCTACCACTATGATCATTGGGTCAACAGTCATCGACGCTGCACCAACCTAATGTGGCTTCACAGTCTTTGGGGGAAGAGTTGATCAACAATCCTGTTGCCCCTGATCCTGGGTGGGGAGTTAAGAATCTGTTGAAGAAGGCACTTGGGTTACTTATTATGGAAGCTGATAAAGTAAGCATAAAGGTTACATAGCCTGGACAAGAATTCCAGGATTTTGTGTGTGTGGATAACATAACTCATGTGGGAGCTGACCAGACTCTTCTATGCAAAATCAGTCTGGGGATCACACCACCTACTTGCCACCTTGTGAAGAATCTTTAGAAACCAAACCCTGGCAATTTGCTAAACCTTGAAGGGGCTAGAAGTTGAGACTTGAGACGTAAAATCTTGCTCACCTGGGTAGTGAGATTTTTGGTTGTTACTGCAGATCATTGCCACACAATGGTACGAAAGAACCATCCACAGATGCCTGATCTAAACATATAGCAGTTTTCTTGTGCTCTGTGCTGAGTTGCATAGGCAGTGGGTTGGTTCAACATGCTCACTCTTGGGCTTTAGCTTGAAGAAGATTCTCAAACCTAAAGAAAGCTGCCAAAAACAGCATATTTAGCTGTAAGAAAGACTGGAAGAGAACAACATGCTTACTTTGAGTGATGATCCAATGGTTAAGGGTATGGAGTATGGACACTGGAGTGTTATGGTCTGCAATGGTGGCATCGAAACATGGTTTAGGGTTCATAGGGATTTTGGACACAACAAGGAAAGACTCTCATGCACACAATTGCCACAGGGATTTGGTCTGTGTTCTTACAAATGTCAAATCTTTTGAACAATTTCATTATCAGCAACTGAGGCTCAAAATGGCAATGGAAGCAATAATCCTGCAGATAATGACGAGTTGCTTCTAAGTTCTATTTCTTTCTTCACTCGATCATCAGGAGTGGATCACATTGAAGTATATTGCACCACAGGATAATTATATGTTGGATCTGTAGTCACAGACAATTTGGAAGAACATCCACAGCTTTGTTTCCCCATCCTTTTTCCCTCTGTTGCCTTCACTCTATGTTGCAGCTGAGCATCTGAACACTTGAACCTATATTTTCAGAATACTCCTCTATTGCAGCAGTCTTGTGCAAGGATGCCTGAGGAGAATTCAATGATCTCACAAATACCATTGGTGCTTTGTGGTGGGTGGAGAGTGTTGAGAGCATGCCTTCCTGGCATGAGAAAATCTTACTGATAGAGTTTGGTGTGCCATTAGATGGTGAATTGACAGAGATGACAAGTATGCACTTCATGGACAGTGCTATAATCGTGGGAGTACAAGATAGGTTTACAGCTTCTTGATCTAATCAAAATAGGTGTATTTCAGGCTTCTCTTTCATGTCCTTTGAAAGACAATTGGAAGGGGTGATCTGTCTTGCAGACTTCATGGGGCAAACTGAAACAATGACAGCACCCATCATAGGGAACTGCTGCTCACCAGAGTAGCCTTCACCAACAGAGTTCTGGCAAAGCTCAAATTCGTCTTGCATCTACTGGTCTAATCCTGTGATTGGTGCTGCTTTCGCATCACCATACTCATTGTGACAAAAAATCTGCAGAATGTGTTATGCAATACAAGATGCTGGATGGACTGGCTGCCCCCACCACACAAACCAAAGACCATTCCTGTTGAAACCACTAGTGTTTTCCATACATATGTGAGAATATCATCATAAGAATTTTGATTTTCTGAATACTTGTGATTGTAACTGCACCTGATTTGTGTGATGAGCTGATATTAAGGTTGAAGAATCAGACTTTAAGAGAACATCACAGTAATATCCAAGAGGAAACTACAAAAATTCCCTGTGTAGAACACATATTTGGAGAAAAGAATAATAATGATAGCAAGAAAAGAGTTGTATAAATCATACTGATAGTCTTGTGCAGATTCAATGACCATCAACACCTACATGTGTGATAGTGACTAACTGTTCCAACAATCACATTGAAAGCAGGGAATGCCTGTTCAGGTGCCAATTTGGCCCTGCTTCAGCATAATGTGGGACGATCACTGCAGCCAACATATATCATTGGTGTTGTAGCAAAGGAAGCAGTTGCCTGCTTGAATACCATTGAAACCTCTGAGAAAGTTAAGCCAGAGACCAGAGTCATCTGATGTAGAACAAGGTGGGCAAAGACCATCGTTACATTAGCAACTATGGACAAAGTAAAGAAACACGAATTCACAAGCTCATCTTAGCAGTCCTGTGTATGATTGCATTAGTATAGATAAGACAAGAATCCAGCCACAAGTTGGGGCCTGATGGCTACACTGAGTAAACCTGCAACATCCAGAGAGATACCTTCACTCTTAAGTTCTGGGATCACTGTTCTTGAGATGGAACTGCAAAGCACATCTACAGAGATTGCAACATGAAATCAAAACTAAAGCAAACAATACTGGCATGACAAGAATGAGAGCTGTCCTAACCTTGGGAGTTTCACATCAAATATCAGTTCAGCACCTTCGTCATGAATTGCAATGACTAGCTGCCATGTCTCCCCACTGACTTCATCAACGCCCAACAACCAACAGAGTGTAGACAAGTACAAAGATTTGCCCAAAAAATTAAACAAAAATCTGCATCCTAAGTTTCTTTCACACTTTAACAGGACGACTGAGGTGTGATTCTTGTTTGCAATGCAGCAGTGAACTCAAACCCTATGGTTAAAGAAGTGCAAAGTTTACTAAACCACATGGAGAGTCATGGACATGACAATATATGACACTTAAATCCTATTGTGATGCATGGTCTTGAATCATGCCCTACAATATGTGTGCTGTGTGGTTTGTAGTAGTATTTTCCAGATATCTCTACTGTGGCTTGGTGGTGATGCTGGAGACAAGCTAGGCCATGGCTGTGCTCACAACTGTAGTTATGGGTGCATGTATTAAAGTCACATTCAACAACAGGCACTCTTTCAGATGCCAAACAATGCTTTGTGAAGGTATAAGCACATTTCCAGTATTTGTGAAGTGAGTATTTCACTGCTTTCTCGTTATTATGAGAAGATGCTATCCTAATTCAACAACCTTACATGTGCTCCATGATGTGAACCCTAAACCTGAGAACATGACACCCAAGCAAGAAAGACCTTAATTGACTTCAAGTCCTCCATCACTACTGTTCTTCTGGTGTACACAAAGAGTTCAAAACAAAGCAAGTATAGGGCAATCTACTTTGATCTGCTGAGAGTGATGGGTGTATTTATCTCTCAACAACATGAGACCATATATCTAGCCCAATTCTAATGTTCATGGTTCCTCGGTACTCTTACAAGTTCATATCAAAGTCTATTGAGTCACTATTTTTCTATTGTCCATTAGCTGGTCTTTGATGACTCACTTTAATACTTAAAAGGAGTAAAATAGATAAATTATTATCCTTAAACATCTACAATGCTAGAGAATGTATTTTAATGTTTAAAATCATCTTACATGAGAAAGAGTGATAATGATTTCTATCGATATAGGATTTATAATCATTTAAAAACATTTATGAAATGTACTCTAATAGTTAAATTGATCTTTAAATTAAAATTTTATGATGATGAGTGTAATCTTTGAGCAAGGTTCCAATCTGAACAAAATCCCACCCCCCTTTCTCTCCACTTTTTAATTCTTTCACATGTTCCCATATGATTCTCATAGTTCATCATTATTTATATCAATCTCAAATATGATTTTACTAGATAACATGGACATGAAAAGTGCCTTTTCATCTCTATGTAGGTGGGTAGGGAAAAGGAGGGAGATAGTTATGAAAAAAGGTAAAGATCTAAAGGGGGTGGAGGTTTTTGAAAAGGTATTTAAATAATCTTAATAACAATGATAATCGGAATTGATTTAGGTGAAATAGGAATAGGGTTTAATAGTATCTACACTACAACAAATTTTGAGGTATTTGTGACTTGGGTTTAACAACTAGCCAAGTTGTTAAACCTAAGTTTAGCAATTTGGTTGTCTCAATTTAACAACTTGGCCAATTGCTAAACTCACCTCCTAAATAACAACCCAAGCTACAAAATTAAAAATGTGTTGTAGTCTAATGGTTGTCATCTTGACAATTCCAACCATCTTCACCTTGACAATTCAACACAAATTTTTTTTGAAATGAAACATACATATGGAAGGGAAGAAAGATAGACTAGCGGTGACAACTCAAATTGTGTGCTTGGGTGTGCATATTCATTACTATAATAAGAACAAGGGAATATTAACAAGAAGTATGCCATGTTTGGGAAGAGGGCCCTAATTGCAAGGTTGCAATCTTGGAGATTCATAGGAGTAACAAGGGGGGTTATTGTTGCCAAGTAACAATTTAGAGGCTTTGGGAGCAATGGATTTGTGGTGAGTAGATGCATAGGAGGTTCCTCTAAGGTTTCTTCACATAATGCCAATTGTTGAAGAGGTTTTTTCAACATGTATATCCTAAAGGTCATAATAAAAGTAGTCCCGTACTAATCCTCAAATGTAATAGAAATTTGATGATATCTAGAGAATCCATCTAGGAAAGAATAAGCTTCATATTTTGCAACAATCTTCAAAACTTCATTTGTAAAAGGTAGAAGGTATGGATCTTTCTTTGTTACAACAATATGTTTCTTGAAATGAACACAAATTCATAACTTGCCATTCTTCTTTGGCACAACCACAATTGGTGATAACCATGTAGCCTTTTCAACTAGTTGTATGAATCCAACAAGTAACTTGTCAATATCATGCTTAATAATAACAACATAGTTTGGATTCATTTGGTGCTTGCTTGGTGAGTTGGAGGTATAGATGTGTCAAATTCAATTCAATGTTGTGCCAACTTTAGCAAAATGCTTTTAAAATCCTTATAAGTCCAAGAAAATTTGTGTTTAAACTCAAACGATAGAACCTCAAGTTGCTCCGAATATTGATCATCTAGGTTTCAATTGATCTTCACAAATTGTGGTACCTCAAAAATTCCAAGATTGTTTTTCCAAAATTGTTCTTCTTTTCTAAGTGTCCAATTAATAATCTATAAATCTTTCACACGGTCTCTAGCAAATTCATCAATGATCATATTACCAACATCAAGTTGATAATAAGTAAATAGATAATTTTGTTGCTCAAAGTCAATAGTTGAACTTACATTGTCAACAATAGTGATTGAACAATCAAAAATATGAACTTTGATATTAAACAATTTTGGCAACTCAATAATGATAATAGAAAAAAATTGCGGCTCAATCTTGAATAATAAATTTTCTTTTTCATCAATGATTCCATACTAGAATTCAAAACATAATAGAATTTTTAATTGTTTGATTATTTGATTCAAGGTTTCGATAACAGCAATAGTTTGAACTCTTCCATTACCCTAAATGGTAATCATGTTAATTCCCCAATCATGTGTTGCCTTAACATTTATGAACCATGTCTACTTAACAACTTAAAATAAGTAAGATCAATAACACTACTGGGCATAATTGTTAGTGTAACATAGAATGAATTCCATAAATCAGTATCTCAAAATTTATGATCAAACCTATTGGCTTGGTCATTATGATTTGGAATTGAATTATGAGGTGCATGATTAGGCTTCAATAATCTTAATTTGACCCATAATTTTTGTGTGATTATGTGGCTCTTCCATCAATCAACACATCCTCAACAATAATTATATCAATATGTATTGGGATGAGTACCATGTGATTATCAATTGCTATTGTGCCATTAGTAACAATAAAAGACATTCTTGGGAATTGGTCATTTGACAAGAAATACTAACATAAACTACAATGGTTTTATTAGCTTTTGGTTTCTAAAGCAAAAACATTTTATGTAAGGTACAATTTTTAGTAGTTGATTTAAACTCAAGGTCTACTTAGTATTAAAGATTTTCCCCCTATATTTGTTAATATAATTTTAAAGTCTATATGGTACTATTATCATCCATAATCTACAATGTAGCTACCATGTGAATGCATGAATGTGAGTAGTGAGCTGAATGTTTGTGAGCAACATAAAATCTTGGAAGAATATTCTTGCCACATAAGCCAAATATTCTCCATGTAAATAAAAATATTTCATCCACGTGGAAAAATTATATTGATGTGGCAAGAATATTCTTTTAGTGATATAAAATAATCATCAAAGTAAGCATAATATGTTATTGGTGACAAGGATAACATAACTTTTATTGCAATTGTCTACAATTGAAACTTAGAATTTATTTCCCATAACCTTTTAAGATATTTTATTTTTTTATTAGTAAAATTTTAATTAATTTGATAACTAATTTCTATCTAATAATGTTTAATCATTCATGCCAAACAAAATGTTGGATGAACAATTATGAAATTGTTTATAAAATTAGAACAGTAACATCCTTTGTAAGTTGTAGTCTAGGAACCAAACACATAACATCAAGACGAGCGCTAGAATTGACAATTCAAAATAATACTCCTATTTACACCAAGGTTACATTGCAATTCAACAAGTGACGAACTTCATCACAACTCCAAGTTGGAAAATGGATGAAACTTTCAAATTGGCCACAAAACATAACATGTTGTAAAACATAGTACATGTGTTTATAGGGCACCCACTTCCCTCACCAACGTAATGAATTGGAAATCATTGTTACAAAATCCAAAGAAATGCAAGCTAGGAAGTTCCCTATTGTAACTTCATATTGTTTTTTGTTTGGATTTTGGCCAAACAAAATCTTATAAATTCATCCATATCTAGGAGGGGGAACGTCCAATGGTGGGTTTATAGTCGCTTCAAGAAGTCAAGCAACCTCCCACCGATTGTAATGTAGATTTGACATCTTGAATGGCATTTTATGATGAATGACCTTACCATTACGTGATGTTGGCCACAACATTTCATCCATTGGCCTATTTACAGGAATGGAATTTTCCCCTCCAAATAGGCTTCAAATAAAGATTGACTACTATTTATTCAAAATGAATCTCATTTCCTCAAGAGACTTGATTTCATTTTGGGTGAAATTGGTTTCAGCTTTAAGAAGACAAATTTTCAAAATAGCTAGTTTATCTAATGCATAATTATTTTTCATACTGCCAACACAATGATTCATGTCATCTACATAGAATTAAAACTTGTGTAGCTTTAAAGGTGCACTAGGGAACTAAGACCACAACCCTGAGTAAGTCAGGGCAAGGACACCAATTGAGGTCAACAGGGTAATTATCTTTGTAGCACAAGAATGTTTGGTGGATTTTTGCAACATGGAACATAGAACATGCGATGTAGGGGGGCATCTCTCTATATGCCAAACTCCATCTCCACATGGAGCCTCAAGGACCTCAACTTCTTTTTCAATTTGATCCACAACAGGTTCCTCAATGTTCACACTTGAATTAACAATTGTATTATTTAGACGAAGATAAAAGAAATTCACATGGTCTTGCCTATGTGATCCCCTTCTAATCCAAGGGCTAGGTTTGCCTTTCGTTTATAAGAACCAAAGATCTCTTCACCTTCCATATGTGTGATTCTAACTATGTAAACCAAAACCTGGGAATATTTCAAAATTACATTTGCAAATTGCTTTAGATCTCTAGATTGGGTTATGCATGAATAGTTCATTCTTATCACACTGCTATAAATCTTGTCATTTGCAACCAGTCACTATGCAATTGGCATGCAACTCATTGTCGTTTGTTTGCAACTACAAATTTGGTATTGTATAATTTTTGGGCCATATGGTTGTGTGTGTAACTAATATGCAACTAAATGTGTACAACATGGACACGTGTCATAAAAATAATGGTCTAAACTTATACATACTTAAATATTGTATCTAATATATCTATATAGGCTATATATAATAGTATTATGTACCTCTAGTACTAAGGTTAACCCCATGTTAACTTAAGCTAACCTAAACTAACCTAGGTTAAATAAACAAAAAAGATAAACTAACCATGGCTAAATTTATTAGATTAAACCGATTATGGTTAAATTAAATTAATTTAAATTAACTATGGCTCTATTAAATTAGGCCAAACTAATTATGGTTGAATCAAGTTAGGTTATATTATATTATATTATATTAATTATGGCTAAACTAAATTATGTTAAATTAAACTAGACTAAAATAAATATGGCTAAATTAAGTTAGGTAATAATAGTTATGGCTAAACTGAATTAGATTATATTTATTGTGGCTAAACTAAATTAAGCTAAATTAAATTAGGATAAAATAAATATGGTTAAATTAAATTATGC
>Ga0116227_10010111_pt1 | contig 16666 bp, 21 predicted proteins | sample S1TSphgellanicum_FD_89693 | JGI IMG/M metagenome (GOLD analysis project Ga0116227, IMG submission 89693) | Host-associated microbial communities from peat moss isolated from Minnesota, USA - S1T2_Fb - Sphagnum magellanicum MG | ecosystem: Host-associated > Plants > Peat moss > Unclassified...
CCGGTCGGCGGTGGCCGGCGTGATGCCTGCGACTGGATGCGGATGTTCGATGCTGGCGCGCGCGGCTTCGACAAATTTGCGGTTGAGTGCAGCGAGTTCGCCGCTTTCCTCAAGCGTGTGGAGGCGGGCGTGGATGAGGTCGAGCAGATCGGGCTCGGCAATCGCCCAGGTGGGCCCGAGCGTACCGTAGTCGCGCGCCATGGCGGGCGACGCGCCGAGCAGCAGCGCCGCAAGGCCAAGGTGAAGAGCCGACCCCGTCACAGAATCGGCTCCCCGGTGCCGATTAGTCGATCGCGGCAGACGAAGCCAATGGCCGAATAACGGCTGTCAAAGCCATCCTTGTGCGGTGTGCCAGCAAAGACACATCCGCTGGGCACACGCCCTTCGGGGCCTGGAACCAGAACTTCGCCCTGGCGCGTGCGTGGCTTGAGCCGCAAGACTTCGGCGCCGTTGACCAGGACCCGCAGGCCGTCGCGCGTCACCACATCGCCCGGTACCCCGTAAGCGATTTTGGCAAAGGGTTTTGGATGTTCGCCAAAATGCTTGATCACCAGCGGATCGTGGCCCGGATCGAACACGACATAATCGCCGCGCGCCGGGAAGCGGCCAGTCTCGACCAGCAGCGCCCATGTGGGAAGTGAATCGCTGGCATTGATCAGGATCGCATGGTGGTCGTGCCAGTCATCAAGGGCTTCGTAGGCAATGGCGATTGCCCCAAGCAGCGCGACAGAGCGTACTCGCTCGCGCCAGGGGCGGCGCGGAGAAGCGAACGCATCGGCGGGCAGATCAATGGCTTTGGCCATGGCCGACCTCGTTCTCTTGCGGTTTCGCGGGTTCAGGCTTTGCTTCGGTCGGCACATGGGCCGGTTCGGCGGCAGGAGATTGATGCGCATAGACATCAGCGCGGACCATGGCGGTGATATCGGGGATGTCGCCATCGACCACGGCATTGCCGAGCAGAACGATGTCGCCGCGCCGCGCGCGGGCACCGACTGCGCTATTGAGCGCCTTCAGGAAACTTGCCGTGCGTGCGGTGATCTCGTCGGCCGGCTCGCCTGAACGCGCCTCGCGCTGGACAAATTCGCGTACAAGATCGGCCAGTTCGACTTTGACGAGGTGCGGTGCTGAATTGCGCAATCCGAGGATCGTGTGTGTCGCCCACACGCCCCAGAGCAGTGCGCCACCGGCCGCCATGGCCAAGGCAACCTGGCGCATGACGACAAGCGGGCGCGGTTCATTGGCGATGATAGGAGCGGCAGCAGGTTCGCCGGCGCGTTCCGCATGATCAAACAGCGTGGAAATGGAATCAGACATGGTCGGCGATCTCCAGGATGCGGGCAATGCCGCCGCGGCGGAGGACCGAGACAAAAAGCAGGCCTTCCAAAAATCCGCTGAGAACGATGTGATTGAACTGGCTCTGGCGCGCTGCGTTGGCCGCGACATATCGGTTGGCCAGATTGGCAAGCTGGGCCATCGTCAGCGGCAGCGAAAAACTGCCGATGGCAAAGGCGATCATCGCCATGATCCCGGCGGTTATGAGGGCGTTCACCGCCAACCAGCCTGACAGATGCACTGCGGAAACGAAGATTGCGGGCCAGTTATACCGGCTTCGACGCGCGATCATGAGCGTGCCTCCGCGCGGGCGGCAATGCGGTCAGGATAGGCAACCGCTTCGATCGCCTCGGCCATGGTCTTGCCTGCGGCGATCTCAGCTTCGATCTTGGCAAACGTCGCCGGGCTCGACGAATAGAGCGTCGCGGAAAACGGATCGAGCACAAGGCGGCACACGCATTGCGTGTCAGGGCCGCGAATAAGCAGGTCCGAATAATCGGTGCCATGCCGCTTCAACGAACGGAGCAGCGCATCAGTATAATTGTCCATCTCGAAGCGATCTGACTTGCGAAAATCCGCGATCGTCTCGGGCTTTTGCTGGAGCACCAGCATCCAGTCCGAGTTCTCGAGCGCGGCCTTTGAGCCGCCCGATTTGTAGAAATCGTTGATCGACTGGGTCGCGGTGATCAGTGAAGCGCCATATTTGCGGCACGTGCGCGAATACGTCTCCACGAAATCGGCCATCGCGCCGCCCTTCAGCATCGACCAGGCCTCATCGATGATCAACGCTTTGGGAATCTGCCGGTCGAGCTTGCGCATCGTCTGCGAGGCGACGAACATGATCGAGGTCAGCACGACGCTGCGCAGTTCCTCGCGCGACGACAGGTCCGACAGCTCGAAGACGGTCAAATCCGCCGAGAGATCGAGATTGGTATCGCCCAGGAAAAACTGGCCGAACGTGCCCGCAGCCGAAAAAGGGAGCATGGCGGTCGCCAGATCATCGGCTTGAGCATGACCCGCACCGCGCAAGGCTGCCATCACCGCATCGATCGTTCCGTCGCGGCCATGGTCATTCCAGACTGTGTTGACGGCGGCATCGATCAGCCCGCGCTCGGTATCGTTGAGCCGGTTCTCGAAGCGCGCCATCTGCGAAATAATCGCCTTCAACATCGCCAGGCAGTCGATGAGATAATCCGGGTCATCCGCTGCCAGGGCCGGATCGATCATCCGGAACGGGTTCAGCGAAATTCCCGCCGCCTGGCGAAATTCGGTGAATGTGCCGCCGAGCGCTTTGGCCATGTGTTCGAACGAGCGCCCATCGTCGATGACGATCACCCGCGCATGGACGCCGGCCAGACTTGCGGTCAGGTCCTGGAGCAGGACCGACTTGCCCGACCCGGACTTGCCGGCGATCGCGGCATTGTGGTTCCCGGCACTGTTCTGGAACGGCGACCAGAATTGGGGTTGCCCGCGCCGGCCAACGAACAGCAGATGCGGGGTTGCCCCGCCATTGTATTCGCCCTGGAGTGGCGCCAGGGCGGCCACATTTGCCGAGAGCACCGTGCGGAACCGGCGCAAGCGTTGCAAGTCGGCGGACAGTCCATCGGCGAGCAGCAGCGGGAATGCGGCGAGCAGACCGCCCAGCTGCAGATAGGTCTCGTCGATCAGATCCCACCCGGCGGCTTTGTAGATGGCCTTCAAAGTGCGTTCGTTCAGATCGCCACGCCCCAGCGGCGATATCACCGTAACGCTGTAATAGACCTGGATCAGTTTCTGGCCGGTGCGCACTTGCTGCTGGACGTGGGTCCATTCGGCCGACTGGCTCTTGAGCGTGGGCACAAGCCGCGATGCCTTGCCATCGGCAAGCGTGGTGGTGCGGGTGAACTTCCAGCTCGCTTTGGCTTCGGACATATCGGTTGCTGGAATAATCCCCGAAATCGACTGGAGCACGGGGCAGGGCAGGCACAGCTTGGGATTGAATACGTCGCCGATGACTTTTTGCGTGTCCCAAGGCGCCCAGCGTTCGGGAAAATACCGCACCGACATCGTGCGCACATCAAAGGCATGTGGCGTTACCTCGATCAGGTCGGGCGTGCCGTCGATCATCCTGCCCGAAGGGCGCAGCGAAGGCGCCTCAAGCAGCAGCCGGTTTTTCTCGACGCGCGTGACGAGGTCGCGGCGGCAGCATTGTTCGTTGATCGGATCGAACGGGCTGTATTCCGAGGCATCGTCGCCGGCTCCGGTCGATGGACACAGCACATCGTCGATGAAACGGATAAGATCGGTCGGCCCCAGCGCGCGGCTTGGCACATTGATTGAGTCAAATGCAGCCACGATCCCGTCGCGCACCGACAACAACTGCTCGTTCGAAACGGGGCCGCCTTCGGCAACGCCGACCGCGAAAAGCACGCGGAACTGGCGCAAATGGAAAGGCCCGTCGCCGGCAAGCGAAGTCCACGCGCCATGTGTCAACAGGTCAAGCCGGTAGCGCGCAAGCTTGTCGAACACCGCACCGGCACGCACACGTGGCAGGGCCCATTCCTGAAGCTTTTCCGCAACGCGCGGGCTGGCGTAGTTGATGATCTGGAACTGGCAGCCGGGCAGGAGCACGTCGGCGAAGACTGTGCCGAGGATATCGCTGATGCGTTCGTCGGCGCCAATCAGCGGGGCAAGCTCGAGAATGAAACCCTTCGAGCGGGTCAGGTGGAACAGCTGTTCGGCGGGGCTGTAGGCGCGATAGCCGAGATAGGCGGCGAGCATCGGCACGGCTTGGCGGTCGGGGCGGTTCTCGGGCGCGGCCGTATCGCCGGTGACGAGTTCGATAAGACGGGCGAGCATGGCGCGTTACTCCCCCTGCGGCGGAAATGTGCCGCCGTTGGTTGCGGGCGTGGCCGGCAGGACAGGCACAGCCGGGTCGGGCGAAGGCGATGCCGACGCAGTTGTGCTGATCACCGGCTTGGGGGCTTTGGCGAGAATGTCGCGCACTTGCGCCTGGATCGCGCCGATCGGTGTTGCGCCCGGGATCGCCGGAGACTGTGGGGCAGCCGCTTTGGTCTGAGTCGTGGGCATCGCTGGCACAGGGCCGACGAGCGCGAGGTCGGGCGCAGTTTCGGCGATAGCCAGGAGATTGGTGCGTGCCGGGTTTTCTGAAACGCGCGTGTCCCCGTCGGTGGCAACGAGGCCTGGCGCATCCACGCTGATATAAGCGACAGTGCGTTTGTGGACACGCCCGCCGGCATCGCGCCATGCGATAGACCACTTTGAGCGCGCCTTGGGCTGGCCCGGAACCGGCGCTCGCCGAGGAAGCGATGCGGGGCTGTGAAGCACTGGGTTCAGGCGAGGCAGTCGCTGGCGCGTCGGGATCGGCTTTGCGCACGTCGATCGCGCGAAGCGCGGCGTCATCGATTGTCGTAGACGGCGCGCAAGTGCCGCGCGCAGCCCCGCACACGAACCCGCCTTTGACGTTGGATTGGAACAGCGTGCAGCCTGAGAGGCCCAGAGCCAGCAGCGGAAGGAGAACATATCGCATGGTTCAGTTTCCTCCCTTGAGCCACGCTTCGAGGAACGCGCGCGGGCGGTAGCCGAGCACGACGGCACCGTCGTCGCGCACCAGGACCGGTGTTCCGGAAAATCCGTGCGCACGGGCAAAGGCCTCATTGGCATCGAGCCCGCTGGTGTCGCAGGTGCCGGCAGGCATCGTCTCGCCGGCGTAGGCGGTGTTGACAGCGGTTGCGCGATCGGGGGCGCAAAGCACGCCTTCCGAAATTGCGCGTGTCCCAAGTACCGAGATCGGTCGCTCGCTGACCCTAGCGCCCATCGCCGTCAGGTCCTGGTGGAGCTGCCGGCAATAGCCACAATGGAAATCGCTGAAGACGGTCACATGGGGGCCTTTGCCGCCCCATTCGATCGCACCGTTTGCGGGCAGCTCGGCGAGCGAAACTTTCTGCGCGGTACTGTTGGGCGCAGGCTCTGCATCGGTCTTGCGGACCGAACCCTCGTCGCCAGCATGCGTCGTCGGCGCAGTTGGCACCATGCTGTCGGGATTGATCGAAAGGAGTTTTGCTGCGGTGAGATCCTGGTGCGTCTCGAGGTCATAGACATGGCCGACGATCAGGAAACGGGCTTTGGGATCGGTATAGAACAGCGTCGATCCGGCCTGAACTTCGCACAGGCCGGGCGGGACGCCGCAATCGAGGTGCGTGATTTTTGTGCGCGGAAGGCGTGCAGCAAGGGCCTTGGTCAGTGCCGCCTTGGCAGCAGGCTCGGCATGGGAAGGTTCAGCATGCGCGGATCCGGTGTGCATGCTTGGCAAGCAGGCCGTGCAGGCCAGAAACAGAGCAAGGGCATGTCGCATAAGGATCGACCTTTTAGTTGCGGATGAAAACGCCATCGAGAAACACCACCTCGACATCGAGGCCGGTCGGCATCTCGACCACGGGCTGGTATTGTTCGGCGCGCTCGATCAGATATTTGGAAACGGCGTCGGCCGATTGGGCGACACCCTGGCCAAGCCCGCCCTGGACAATAGACGACGGCGAGAGCGCGGCGGGTTGGCCGCTGGTGTTGATAGTGGGCGCAGTGAGGAACGCCTGCGAGTTCGTCGAAAATCCGCGCCCGAACCCGCCGAGCACGCCGGCAATGAACGCCTGGCCGATGAGATTGCCCGAGCGGTTGACCACGCGTCCGCGCACGCCGGTCTTGCCGCCAAAGGCGATGAAGCCTTTGACATCGCTTACCGCCACGCGTCCGCCCTGCTGCGGACAGGTCATGCGCTGCAATTTGACGTAGACTTTCTCGGACGACAGATCCGCCATCGCCGCGCCATTGACCATGCAGCCGGCAAGGTTGGTCTTGAGCAGCTTGCCCTGGACATAGACCGAGCGGGCAGGACCGGTGATCCGCAGCACGACCGGTAGCGGATCGGTCTGGCTTTTGGTGCTCGTCGTCGCATCGACCCCGACCACTACGCGCGCGGTCGCGATCGAATTGGGCGGCAGATAGTTCTCGCTGTCGGTAAACTGCGTGGTCTTGGCCGGCACGATCCGTGTGGCTGTGCCGCCCGCATCGCCATTGAATGCCAGCAGTTTGACTTCGCTGGAGCGCGGTGGAGCAACCGCAGGGGTTCCGCTGGCGCCCGCTGCGCCGGCAGCGCCTGTTGCTGCCGGTGGAGAGCCAGCGCGCTGATAGGTTGCAGGCGCTCCCGGACCATACAGCGCGTTCGGCCCGGCGGTGGCGCGCTGGACCTGGGTCGACAGCGCCGAGACCTGGCTGCGCAACTGCTCGTTCTCGGTCTGGTACGCCGACAAGACTTTGGACCCATCGGACTTGAGGGCTGTGTTCTGGCCCTGGAGATCATCGATCTGCTTTTGAAGCTGGTCGATCCGGCCGCTGTCGCCCTGCAGCGTCTTGATCGCGGTCCCCTGGCTGGTCAGCTGGTTTTCCGACAGCGCCATCCATTCCTTGTCGGCCATCGAGCGATTGACCATGTCATCCGTCGAGATCCGCACCGTCGCCGGATCGCTCGCCTTGGCGTCGGGGGTTGCCGCAGGTGTGCCCGAACCGACGATCCACCAGGCTCCGCCTGCCAACAGCAGGCCGCCGATCGCATAGAGCGCGATATGCTGGCGGCGCCGAACGGCAGCGTTGTGGGCAAGATCATCAACGGCACTGGCAGTCGCAGTGCTGGTAGCCATCGGGCCGGTTGCGGGCGAGGCGGGGCTATCTGTCTCGCTCACGGCCGATCTCCCTGGACTTTGGCGGCGACGACCACGAACGCAGTGGTCGCCTCGCCGGGATTGAGCCTGGGATTGGAGAGACTGATCGCCACCGCGTCGGGTGGGCCGAGGTCTTCCTCGCGCAGCACAATCGGCTTGGTGCCTGTGTTGGACAGCTTGAGCAGCGTCGCGACAAGCCTGGCGCCCTTATACTGACCGATGCGCTGGACCGTGGTCTCGCCTGTTGAAACGGGGGCCAGTGGGCGCCAGTCGATATCGTATCCCGCAACCGAACGCTGCGCATAGAGCGCGGCAATCAGCCGGGCCGCTTCGTCCTGGGGCGACAGATCTGCTGGGAGGTCTTCGCCGACGGCGCGGGGCGCAGCCATATCGGCATTGGCGACAAAGACCTGTTTGGCCTCGGTGCCGCCGACCGCGCAGAGGAATTTGTAGACATAACCTTTGCGAGTGGTCGCAAAGAACGAGATCGCCGACTTCGAGAAACCCTGGCCGACCGAGATATAGATGTCGCCGCGCAGCGGCTCATTGACGACGTCGAAATCTTCGGACGGATTGCTGGCCTGGACTTTGGAGATCGAGGCGAATTGGTCGTTCGCCAGCGTGATCCGGGTCAGGTCCTTGAGCGAGGCTTCGCAAGCGACCGTACCATTGTCGGAGGCCAGAAGGTTCTGGTCGGCAAGCGCGGGACTGGCGAGGCCAAGCAGGCCCAGGCCGAGCAGCGCGGCGCGCGCGGTCAATTTGAAGGAAGCCATCGGACACAAATCCTGTTGGGGAAGGGCTATCATTGCGCCGCTCCGGGCGGCGCGGCTTCGTGGGTCATCATCCCGAAGCCTGCGAGCTTCAGCGAGACACCGTTGTATCGCCACCGGAAGCGGAAGGTTCTGTGCTCGCTTGTGACGTCCTTGGAGGCGACAACGGTGTGCAGCGTGCCGCCGACTTCGCTGGTGAGTTTGCCCGGATTGACGGTCATCATGTCGGGCGTGAAAAACTGGGAAATCTGCGAGCCTTGCTGCTCGGTGACGATCTTCATGAGGCCTTTCTTGACCTCGCCGCGATCCTGCTCGTCGGTCAGATCAAGGATCGTGTTCATCCACCAGGTCAGGGTCTCGGGCGACCGGTTGAGCGTGAGCGCTGCCACATCGCGGGTGACCATCTCGAGATATTCGCGGGAAACCGACGAACTCGAGAGCGTCATCGGCGAGCGCAGTGTCGGCACGAGCACGACTTCGCGCTCGCGGCTCTGCGCGGCGGTGAACGTCACCGCGAGTGCGCCAACGAGAACAATTGCAACGCCTGCCAGCACATTGCGCTGGCGCAGAATGCGTTGTGCGCGGTCATGGGCGAGATCGAGGTCCATGGCCGCTCAGCCTGCCAGGACACGAAGATGTGACGGCGGAAAGCTCTTCAGCGCGAAGAACTCCCCCGGAAGATGCCAGTATCCAAAATGGAGTACCCACGACATCGACCGGCCAGCTCGAATTTTGCGATAACCGAACCAGGCCAGGGTTGAGAAGACGAGCCCAAGAACGATATGCCCGGAAAGGATCCCCCAGACAAAAGGGATGACCATCACCAGGAATTCATCAAGCGACCAGAACCCGATCAATTCGGGATCATCGAGGTGCCTGGGAATGGCATAGCGTTCCATTGCTATCCGCCGTCACATGAGGTGTTGGATGGAGGTGGGCCGGTCCGACGCCGCTTGGGGGGGCGCAGGGGGGGCGTTAGCGACGCCGGCCTTGCCTTCTGGTTATATCGTTGCGGTGACCATCGCGGTGACGATGGGAACACCGGTGCCGGCGGCGACGCCGGTGCCGACGGGCACAGCGACCTGGCCGAGCGAGAAGCGCCCTGAGGCAAGGCCCACGATCCCGCCGGCAAGGCTCAACACCGTGATCACTTTGCCACCCGATCCGGAGAGGAAATTGGTGAACTGGGTCAGCGCGGTGCTGAACGTGGCGTCGGTTCCGGCATGCGCGACCGCGGGTGCGATAATCGCTGCGGCGACAACGGCGGGGACCGCATAGGCGAGCGAGCGAAGTTTTGGCCGGTGCCCGCGCTTCGAGATGGATCGAAGAACTGACAAGCGTCGCGAGGCGGCAAGAGGTGGTGCGATTGACATGGGGGGTGCCTTTTTTGAGTGATGGCGCTTGTCGGGATGTCCAGCGCCACACCCAAAATTCATCGACCCTTGGGGCATGACAATAATGGCCGCGTAATCGTCGGCCCGTTTTCGGCCAAATTCAGAGGAGCGCGATTATAATCTCCAAATTGGCCCGCTTACGGGCGTATTGCGCCCTTGGTTGGGCGATTTTCGGTCGATTTTCGGGCAAAAATCAGTCTGGAAAGGGCTGTTTGCGCCGATCTGGGTGCGCGTGGCGCCCACGGCGGCACGGCGGGTATCGAATCATGGATGAGCAGGCACGATGGGGGAACACGGCAGGCTGGAAGGGCCGCAGGCAACGCATAGGCTTCAGCTCAGCGAGGCAGCATTCATGGCGCTGGTCCTTGCGATTTATCACCAGTCAGCGCGAGATCTCGGCATCTGTTCGCCAAGACGACTGCTGACAGCGGTGCTCAAGGACAAGGGAAACCGGCTGTTTCGCCTCGATGACGGGCAATTGGCCACGCTTTGTAACAGGGATCTGGTTGCCGGTCGTTTGGCCATCAACATTCGGATCGATTCGAGTGTGAACACATTGCTGCGACGTTTTCGAGATCACGCCGAACACCGCCTTGGCCGATCTGTTAGCGTTGCCGAGGCCGTCTATGCCTGCAGCTATGTCGCCAGTTTGGAGTGAATTGTCTGCGCCCTTGCGAGCCGGTTTTCTTGACTTCGCGTCCTTCAGTTTGCCGAATGAAGGTCCAACGGCTTCAGAGGGTTCATTCGATATGGCCAACCAACAGGACAACGAAGGCGCGGATAGTGAGCATACTTTAGTATGGAATAATGCGGGAGGGTGCGTCGCCACGGCGATGTCCAACGGCCATCGCGCTTTGATCAACCATCACCTCGTGAAGAGCGCTCGATCCCGCGCCGACGTTGCCGATGATCTCGGCATCAGCCGGCGCCAGTTAAACCGGATTCTCTCCGGCAAAACGCCGCTGCGCATAGAAGCCATTGTCGCATTGTATGACCTGTTCGGCATCGATCGGCAGCGGGCCCTGTTGGCGATCGATGTCTTGGGGGACTGGCAGCGCTATTTCGACACCAACCTTGGTGTCATTCTGCAACTGGTGCAGCCCGTCCTGGCCGCCCTCGACACCTCAGCCGAATGTGAAATCGAACCGCTGACCGCGCCCGCTGTGGCCCGGTTCTCTGAATGGCTGGCGCACGCGATCATCGCAAACGAGGAACAGATCCGGAGCCGGCGCGACAGTTTCGCTGATCTGCCAGAGGTGCGCCGTCCGATCCGCCGCGCGACCGATCATGCCGCATAAGACCGGACTTGAAATTCAGCGCATTTTGTCCCATATAATGACCATAAATCGGTCGGAGAATGGGACATGTCGGCGATTCCGAAGGATGATGGACGAAAGAGTGTTGCCCGGCGCGGCGCTCGTATCGCGCCATTTTCTGCGCGCGATCTTGCTGGTGCAGGGTTCGTCACGCACTTCATCGACAAGGGCGGCATGGTCAATGTCGATCGCGTCGCCGATGTGTTTCGCATGACCAAGGGGCAACTGGCCGAAACGGTTGGCCTCGGCACCGCAACCGTCAGCAAGGCCGAACGACGCGATGCGCCGCGAACCCAGGCGCGTGTCCGCGAAATGCTCGAAATCCTCTCGCGTATTCGCGAATGGGCGGGCGGCGAGACGCAGGCCATGGCCTGGTATCGCGCGCAACCCATTCCCGCGCTCGATGGCCGCACAGCCGAGGCACTGGTCAAGGCCGGCGAGGCAGGAGCCGTGCGCGACTATCTCGATCACCTGGCGTTGGGCGGCTTTGCTTGAGATTTACGGGCCGTTGCTATCGCGGCCATGACCCGATGTGGTCGTTCTCACCGATTTCGGGTGAGGGCGCCGCCAAGACTGGTGGCCGCTTCAACCGGAAAGGGGAGCCGACACTCTATCTTTCCCTCGATGTGATGACCGCGTTCGGGGAATGCACGCAAGGATTGACGCAGCGGCTGCATCCCCTGACCATGTGCGAGTACGATGTGGATTGCGATCCCGTTGCGGATCTCAGATTGGACGCGGACCGTACGAAACTTGGCGTTTCTCTCGAAGACCTCGCCTGCGGATGGCTCAGTTATCTGCGCAAGGGGCAGGATGCGCCATCATGGCTCGTTGTCGATCGGCTGAAAACCCAGGGCTTTATGGGCTTGTTGGTGCCGAGTTTCGTGCCCAACGCGACAACTGCCAATTGCAACCTCATCCTGTGGCGCTGGAGTGATGCACTACCGAGCAAGGTGATCGTATTCGACCCCAGTGACAGATTGCCCAAGGACCAGTCATCCTGGGTATAAGCATTTGGTTATTCACGAATTTCCGGTTTATCAACAAGATGCCGACCAAGCGAAGGTAATTGCGGCTTTTGAATCGGCAAAACAGATGTCACAAATCCGTCAAAGGGCGACTTCAGCCTGACAAAAAAGGGGGGCTGCAGAGGCATCATATCGACAGTCGGGTTGAGTCGGAGGGAAACCGGTTCGGCACGGCACAACGGCGACTTGCATGGGTAGCGGGTTGGGGGCGCACCAGCGGTCGAACGGTCGGATATGTGTCTAGTTTTTGCTGATGATCTGATTTCTGTTGTGTCGAGCGCCAATTCCGAATCCGATCTCTCTGCCGCGCTGCGCACTGCGGCGAACAGATTGGGATTCGATCATTTTGCCCTGTCTTACGACCGCCGGCCGGGGACGCGGGGTGCCACTTCGATGCTCATCCACGACTATCCCGATGCCTGGGCCAAGCACTACGTAACTTTCGGCCTTGCGGGCAAAGATCCGGTGCGTCGCGCCTGCGGCAAATCCATCTCAGGGTTCCAATGGCGTTACATCAATCAGGTCATACCGCTCACCAAAGGCGATTACCGGATGCTCATGGTTGGCCGCGAAAGTGGCCTTGGCGATGGTTACACCGTTCCACGCCATCTTCCGGGCGAAGCAAGTGGATCATGCACATTCGTCGTGCGCCCAGACGGGACGTTGCCGTGCTCGATGCTGCATTGCGCGGAAGTCATCGGTGGCGCTGCGCTGGCCAGCGCTCGCAAAATAATTGGCGCCGTCGCGCCAAGAGCCAAGTCGGTCCTGACCGAGCGCCAGCGTGAGTGCCTCCTTTGGGCAGCGCGGAACAAGACCGTACCAGAGATCGCAATCATCATGGCAATCCGAGAAGACACCGTCATCGAGCATCTCAAGTTCGCCCGTGACCGATACGGTGTGCATTCACGGCAATCGCTGATCCTGTCTGCGCTGTTCGACGGCCTGATCAGCTTTGCCGACATTTTTGATTGGAAGCGCGGAACCTGACTTTGAGGGCTGCAACTTTCGTCATTTTTACCCCCCCTTCCGGGTATGTTTTGCGCAGGCGTCTCGTGATCTGATTGGGTCACCGATCCAATCAACAGGGGGAAATCTGCGATGCAGACAAATCTGGCTCGGGCGCCACTGGCGCCCGAGGACGCCGCCTATCGCGCCATGTTCGCTGCGCGCAAACAGGTGTTTATCGACCTGCTCAAATGGGATCTGCCGGTTCTCGCCGACGAATTTGAAGTTGATCAGTTCGACAATCCGGATGCAAATTACCTTATCCTGCTTGATAAAAGCGGCCAGCACCGCGCTTCCGCGCGGCTCTTGCCGACCGACCGACCCCACTTGCTGGGCGACCTCTATCCGTTCTTGTGCAACGGACCGGTCCCCACCGGTCCAACCGTCTTCGAGATCACGCGTTTTTGCCTTGATCGCAATCAGCGCGCCTTCGCGCGCCGGATCGCGCGGGACCAGCTCGTCACTGCCCTGGCCGAGCATGCGCTGCGCACCGGCATAACCGACTATACCGGTGTCGCCGAATTGTCCTGGTTCAACCAGATTTCGCGCTTCGGCTGGCAGTGCTCCGCGCTTGGCAAGCCACTCCGTGTCGGCCGTCATACGCTCGTGGCCCTGCATATTCGCATTGATGATCAAACCCTCGACGGTTTGCGCCGTGCAGGCATTTATTTGCCGCTTTCGCTTCGGCTCGCAGGCAACCGGGAGGCGCAGGCATGAGCGTCGAGGCCTGGACCGCCGAGCTGCTCGATCGCGGCTATTGCATCATCGAGCCGCCGTTGCCCGATGCCACCATCAGCGCGCTTACTGCAGACCTTGACCCGATATTCGCCGCAACGCCGATGAGCAAAGGCCATTTCTATGGCTATCAGACCAAACGGTTCAGCCGCCTGCTCACGCGCTCGCGCCATGTCGAGGCACTCGTCACACAGCCCGACATTCTTGCCATAGCCAATGCCATTCTCGGGAGATCTTGCGATCGCATCCAGCTCAACGTCGCACAGGCAATCGAAATCCATCCAGGGGAAGTGCGGCAATTTCCGCACCGTGATCACGACATGTGGGCCGGCGAAAAAGGCGCCCATGAATATCTGCTCAATGTGATCTGGCCGCTCGATCGGTTCAGCGAGGCCAATGGCGCAACGCAGCTCTATCCCTTCAGTCATGGGGCCGCTGGCATTGCTAAGCACGAAGTAGGCGCTCCGGTGATTGCCGAATGCCAGCCCGGTTCGGCGATCTGTTTTTTGGGATCGACCGCCCATGGGGCCGGTGCGAACCGAACTGACCGGCCACGGCGCGCCATTGTCGTGGGGTACAGTCTGGGTTGGCTCAAGCCTTATGAAAACCTGTGGCTCTCCTATCCCCCCGAGGTTGCGCGAACCTTCTCGCCTGAGCTTGCGGCACTGGCCGGGTATGTCCAGCACAGGCCCAATCTTGGCAACTATGATGGGCAGTGCCCATCCATCCTGCTTGGAGACACAGTGCCCGATCAGGTTGGCGCGGTTGACGCGATGCGTCCGGATCAAGCCGAGATGCTGGCCGAATTTGCAAAATCAGCGCGGTGTGAACCTTGAGCCCGTCACATGTTGCCGAGCCCACCTATGATGCAATACGTAAGCGTCTGATGGTGGGCGCATGGCCTATGGGGCACCGGCTGGAGTCCGCTCGTCTTGCCGAGGATCTTGGTGTCAGCATTACGCCGGTTCGAGACAGTTTGAACCGGCTGGTTGGGGAAAAACTTGTCGAGCTCGTTCCAGGCATTGGTTTCCACGTTCCGCGATTGACTGAGCGCATATTACGCGACTTGCTGGATCTGAACGTGCGTCTCTTGTTGAGTGCCGTTAGGACTACGCCTTCAATTGGTTGCGGCAGCTTCGAAAATTTGGACGGCGAAAGTCACGCCGACCGCACCGGGTCTCTCTTTGCTCAGATTGCGTCGCTTTCAGAAAATACGGAATTGGTCGAAACAGTTCGTTCTATGGGCGATCGCCTTCACGCCTGTCGCGAGCATGAAGTAGCCATCCTGCCTTTTGCCGCTGACGAAATTGAATTGATCCAAATTGTTGCGGCATCGCGCCCGGCAGACCTTGCTGGCGCTTTGGCGGACTATCACGACGTTCGTACGCAGCATTTGTATCGATTTCTCCGTCGGCTTCAGATTGGGAGCGCGACGTGATTGGTTGGGCTTCGGGTTCGGTCAACCTTGCCGTCAGTTTTTAGGATGGCACCGGCCGAACAGCCGAGCATCTCGACGCGCAAGAGTGTTCGCGTTATGTTCCGTTTATGTCGACGCACCGAATCGATTATGTTGGCATCGCCCTGCGCGTGATCGAGCATGTCATTGCCAAGGCATACGACACTCCGATCGAGCCAAACGAAGGCGTAAGACTTGCCCTAGCCGTTCTGGTAAAATTCGATGTCGCGAAAGTCTGGCAGGCGCGCCAATTTTGGCACCATCTGCGCACCCACGACGCGTCGGTCGCCGGTCCCACCGTCGGCTACGTTAGAAAATCTGGTCTGAATTGCATGGTCAGCGCCTGGTATCGAGCGGCTAAGCGCAAGGAGCCTGACTTGGTGGAACGTGCCGCAATGCGCGACGCGTACAAGGCAAAATCGAGATCGGATTGACGACTCACCGACGCGGGACCATGTTTAAGTCATGTATCCCCTCCGCGAACCAGATCCCGAATTGGCGGGATTTCAACTCTCTGCGTACGGCAACCCGCGCGCTGGTTGGGGCCGTGCATTTGCCCGACTCAATGCTGTGCCAATGACTCTCGATCAAATCATGCGAGGTAGCAGTTCTGGCTGCGCGCATGGGCCAGAATCGGATGGGCATTTGGATAATTTGAGAATTCGCGCGTTTTGCGAGGCGGAAAACCTGTTGCCCGCTGATGTTGCCGCCGAGGCGATTATCGTTCGCTGGGCGGCTATGTTTGAGGCACGTTTCGAAGGTGGGTTCGGTATATTCAAAGACGATCCGCGGTGTGCGATATTTGCCTTGCACGAGTTGTCCGCCGATCAAGACGCCATTCAGTTTATGGGCGCCAGATAGGGTACCATGTGCAATCTCTACCGCATGACTCAAGCCCGCGCAGAGATCGCCAACCTGTTCAACGCCCGGAATCATTGGGCCGCAGAGATGCCCAAACCCTACGTTGCGCCCGGTGGCAGCGGTCCAGTCGTGATCGAGCGGGAGGGCGAGCGGGTCACCGGCCTGATGACCTGGGGTGTGCCACATAACGCCAAGCCAGTTACAAATGTGCGGAATTTGGCTAGTCCATTCTGGCGATCAATGCTTGCTGCGCCACATCACCGCTGCTTGGTGCCCGTTACGGAATTTCAAGAATGGAGCGCCGAGCTGGACCCTATCACCGGCAAAAAGCGGCCGTATTGGTTCTCGATCCCGTCGCGGCCTGTATTCGCCTTCGCCGGCATCTGGCGAAAGATCGGCGACACCCCGCACTTTGCGTTCCTGACGACAGAGCCCAACGCGCTGGTCGCGTCCGTCCATCCTAAGGCAATGCCGGTAATTCTGGACGAGATCGATTATGAAACATGGCTGACCGAAGACTGGAAGAACGCAACCGGGTTGATCGCGTCCTATCCCAGTCAACTAATGGCTATCGCATAAACGCTACGGGCAGCCGCCATTTTCTGGCAGTTGCGCAAATGGCTTTATTGTTGAGAGCCAATCGTTCCCCTCCCGAAGCATATTGCTGTCTCAAGTGCTACCATATTGAAGAGGGTTTAACTTCGTAAGTGACCCATTGAGAAAATAGGGTTCTGAAAGATGACTTGGAGATAAAGTATGATTCGCGATAGACTATGCAAGCCGTCAACATTTCTATCCAGCGCGCGGTTGCTGGGACTGGCGGCCTTGATCGCCTTCTCAAATTCATCAGCCCACGCTCAACCCGACTACCTTGGTGGTAGGGCGCTTAGCTTTACCCTGCCGGGCGCACCGTCCTCCCCGGCTATCCTCGCGAATGAGCTGGAACATGTGCGTAGTGGCCAGGTCGCAAGTCCGGCTTTCGACGAGGCGACCGTCGATGCGAAAGCCTACGATCCCGACATGCTGCTTGGACGTTTCTCGGACGGCGCACTAAC
>Ga0116227_10010112_pt1 | contig 16666 bp, 15 predicted proteins | sample S1TSphgellanicum_FD_89693 | JGI IMG/M metagenome (GOLD analysis project Ga0116227, IMG submission 89693) | Host-associated microbial communities from peat moss isolated from Minnesota, USA - S1T2_Fb - Sphagnum magellanicum MG | ecosystem: Host-associated > Plants > Peat moss > Unclassified...
CCCAAGATTGGCGGTGGCCGCCTAGACAGCCATGTCGCGGTGGGGCCTGAAGCGCCGGTCGCTACGCTCCCTCTGCTTCAGGCCCCACCGCGACGATGTTACACCACATGACGGGACGCGGCCCTTCCGGCGGATATTTCTTCCGAACTGGAAAGGTTTTTTCTCGGGAGTGGGCGGCTGATCTTCCACAGACGCACGCCTTGCTTCGGCCTGTGGAAGGGCAAAGGCCACCGTCGTTACCTCAGCCAGCTTGCGGCCCTCGCTTGTGAGCGGGGGGCTATCCTGCCTGTCATTCAGGGTGATCGCCGGATTTGCCGGGTGAGGCTGCGCATCCTTCGCCAGATCCACCCCATCGCCATGGAGTTCCGGCGCGGAAAAGTCCGGATTGGGCAGGGCATAGCCCGGATAGAACGCCGCCGGGCGATAAAACACATGATGCTCGACAATGGCGACCTTGCGCAACTGCCCCGCCCAGCGCGGGACGATCCAGATCGTATGATAATGTGTGGCCTGCCCGGCCTGGGCCGAAGTGGCGCCATGCAGCGCAGCCTGCGCCACCTGTCGCGCCCTTTGCAGACCGGCAGGGTTGGGCGCCCGCGCCAGAGCGCCGTCGCAGGTGAAGGTGAACTGGCAGCCCAGCGCTCTTTCGCTGCCCTGATTGACCACCGCACAGACCGTCTTGGGGAAATGGGGATGACGAACCCGGTTGAGGATCACCTGCGCCACCGCCAACTGTCCGGCCAGACTTTCGCTGGCGGCCTCATAATAGATGGCGTTGGCCATGCATTCTGTGGCGCGTTCCAGATCCGGCGCGGACAGCCATTCAGGATGAAAGGGCGGCGCTGCGGGATTGATCGGCTCCAGCGGCGAGACGATGTTGTAGGCCCTTGCGGCTTCGCTGCTGAGATCCTGCACCTGTTGAGGCAAGAAGGATTCCAGCGCCGGATCGGTGGTCACTGGCCTTGCACCGGCCATCGGCGCCTCCGCCGCTATGTGGCCAGGGGCCAGGCCGGCAAATCTGTCGGCCATGCCCCAATTGGCATAGGCTACCAGCACGCAAGCCAGAACCAGCACGGCCACCAGCCCCGCATCCCACAGGCGGGCGATATGCACAGGCGCGATCATGAGAGCATCCTATCGCCGCCGGGCAAAGCAGCGAAGGCGCGACTGATCGGCTTTGGAGCCTTTCGGGCACGCATGCGTTCGACACGTCAGTGTAATGCAACAATGTTCTGTAAATTGTCCATCTTACGGGGTGGCCCGTATATCGCAGACAGGATAGACAGGGCGGGCAAAGTCCGGCTTCATCGCGGGGCTCGTCTCTGACCGTTTCGTTCTCAAAAGGCAGGAAATTTCGATGACCCAGCAGGACGCCCAGACCACACCCCTGACGGTCGATGCGGTGATGGCACGCTCGGGCGTGCAATTCGGCACCAGCGGCGCGCGCGGTGAGGTGGTGGCGATGACCGATCAGGTCTGCCATGCCTATACCACCGGTTTTCTCCAGCATCTGGCAGGGCTTGGCGAGTTTGCGCCCGGCACGCGCGTGGCGGTGGCGGGCGATCTGCGCCCCAGCACGCCGCGTATCATGGCCGCTTGCGCTCAGGCCGTGCGCGATCTGGGCGGCGAGCCGGTGTTCTGCGGTTATGTGCCGACCCCGGCGCTGGCGCTTTATGCTTTCGGACAGGGCATTCCCTCGCTGATGGTGACGGGCAGCCATATCCCCGCCGACCGCAACGGCATCAAATTCTATCGCCCCAAGGGTGAGGTGCTGAAGGAAGATGAGGCCGGGATGCGCGGTCAGGTGATCACCACCGATCCGGCGCTTTTCGACGAAGCCGGCGCCTTGAAGGCCGAGGCGCCGCTGCCCGAGGTGACCGAGGTCGCGCGAGCCTATATCCAGCGTTATATCGACCATTTCGGGCCGCAGGCGCTGCGCGGGCTGACGATCGGCGTGTACCAGCATTCGGCAGTGGGCCGCGATGTGCTGGTCGAGGTGGTCGAGGCGCTGGGCGGCAAGGCCGTCGCTGTGGGCCGCGCGACGCAGTTCATTCCGGTCGATACCGAAGCCATTCGCCCCGAGGATGTCGAGCTGGCCAAGGGCTGGGCGGCTGAGTTCGGCTTCGATGCGATCATTTCGACCGATGGCGATTCGGATCGCCCGCTGCTGGCTGACCATACGGGTGAATGGCTGCGCGGCGATGTGCTGGGCGTGCTGTGCGCGCGGGCGCTGAGGGCCCATGCGGTGGTGACGCCGGTGTCGAGCAACACGGTGCTGGAGCGCAGCGGGGCCTTTGCCGAAACGGATCGCACGAAGATCGGCTCTCCTTTCGTGATCGCGGCGATGAATGCTCATCTGGCCAAGGGTGAGCAGCCGGTGGTGGGCTATGAGGCCAATGGCGGCTTCCTGTTGGGCACCAAGCTGGGCTCGCTGGAACCACTGCCGACGCGCGATGCGGTGCTGCCGATCCTGACGGTGATCGTGGCCTCGCGCCCGGGCAAGATCCGCGATCTGATCGAGGAATTGCCACCGCGTGTGACCTATTCCGACCGCATCCAGAACTTCGCCACCGAGAAGAGCGAGGCGATCTTTGCCAAGCTGCTGGAAGGTGACAAGAATGCGCAGATCGCGCGGTTGAACGAGCATTTCGGCGCGATTGCCGGGGCTGTCACCGATCTGGATCTGACCGATGGCATCCGCATGACGACCGCGCATGGCGCGATCATCCATCTGCGCCGTTCGGGCAATGCGCCGGAACTGCGGTGCTATTCCGAAAGCGACAATGCCGAGCAAGCCGAGGCGATCAACAAGCAGGCGCTGGAGATCGTGCGCGACAAACTGGCGTAACGGATGGACGGTGGCGTTTGGCCTTGCTGAACGCCACCGCGCCGCAGGCCAGAACAGGTGGAGAGCCTAGGCGCTCGGGTCGGGCACCACGACCCTATCGTCGGAAGACGGAATGGGAGCGCGAGGGGGTAACCCCCTCGCATCTTCCCCTTAACCCTTACTTCAACTGCCGCTTCTCCAGCTTCCGCGCCAAAGTCCGCCGATGCATCCCCAACCGCCGCGCGGCTTCGGAGATGTTGAAATCGCAATCGGCCAGCGTGGAGTGGATATACTCCCACTCCATCGTCTTGATCGAGGTCTTGCGGCCTTCGAGCGGCACCTCGGGATTGCCCTCGCGCTGGGCGAAGGCTTCCTCGATATCGTCGGTGTTGGCGGGCTTGGCGAGGTAATGCGCCGCGCCCAGCTTGATCGCCTCGACCGCCGTGGCGATGCTGGCAAAGCCGGTGAGCACCACGATGCAGGTGTTGGAATCGTGCTGGCTGAGCATCTGCACGCAGGTCAGCCCCGAGGCGGTGCCGAGTTTCAGATCGACCACGGCGTAATCGAAACTGTCGTCACCCAGCAGGGCTTCGAGTTCCTCCGGGCTGGAGGCGAGTTGCACGTCATAGCCGCGCCGCTCGAAGGAGCGCTTCAGGGTGCGGCCGAAAGCGGGGTCATCCTCGACGATCACCAGCGTTGGGGCGATCGACGAGTCCTGCGGCGGATTTACCGGATCGTTCATTTCACCCTTTTGCCCTGAAAGGCCAGCGCCGACAACGGGATCGTCAGGCTGACTTGCGCCCCGCCTTCCTCGCGGTTTTCCACCTTCAGCCGCCCGCCCAGCTTGCGCGCCACATTCACCACGAGGAACAGCCCGAGCCCGCCGCCGTCGCGCCCCTTGGTGGAGACATAGGGTTTGCCGATCTGGTCGATCACTTGCGCCGCGAAGCCGGGGCCGTCGTCGGTGGTGGTGATGCTCAGCCAGTCGCGCTCACGCCGGGCTTCGATGGTGATGCCGGTGGGGGAGGCGTCGATGGCATTGTCGACGATGTTGCTGAGCACCTGACGCAGCGCGGGGTCGGCGACGATGTCGATGTCCTCGCCGATGTCCTCGGCAAAGGCGATGGGGCAGGGGGTGCGGTCGCGCCAGTCGGTGATGAAATCGTTGAGGAAAGCGTGAAGCGAGGTGACCTGCGGGTTCTCGCCCCGGATCTCGCCCGCCGAGATCAGCACGCCCGAGAGGATCGCCTTGCAGCGTTTCAGCTCGCCCTGCATCAGCGCGATGTCCTCGGCCAGATCGCTGTCCTCCTTGACGCGGGGGTTGTGGGCCCAGTCGCCGAGGATCACCGACATCGAGGCAAGCGGCGTGCCCAGTTCATGCGCGGCGCCGCTGGCGAGCAGGCCGAGGCGGACGATATGATCCTCCTCGGCGGCGCGCTGGCTGAGCGCCGCCAAACGGGCGTCGCTGGCGCGGCGGTTGCGGTCGATGCGGCCCACGAAGAACACCAGCAGCGATCCGATCAGCAGGAAGCACAGCAGGCTGCCGACCAGATAAAGCTGGAAATGCACGCCTTCATAGACGTCCGGCAGGGTCAGCGGCTGGAAGAAGAAGGTGAGGAAGGTGGCGTCGCACCCTGCCAGCGCGGCGATGATCCAGCTCCAGCGCGGGGGCAGCAGGATGGCGCCGATCACGATCTGCAGCAGGAACAGGAAGGCGAAAGGGTTGGTGCCGCCGCCGGTCTGGTAAAGCTGCCACGCCAATGCCGACACATCCAGCATCAGCGAGCCGAGCAGCTCGATATAGGAAAAGCCCCGCCGCCCGATGCTGAGGACCAGCGTGGCCAGATTGACCAGCGCCAGCAGCACCAGCACCGTCATCATCTCGAAGATCGGCAGATGGACATGGAGCACGGCGGCGGCGAACCAGATGGTCAGCAATTGACCGACCACCGCGATCCAGCGCAACTGGATCAGCAGCATCATGTTGCGCTTGGAGGCCGGGGCGATTTGCCACGGCGGAGTGAGTGGGGGCGTGTCGCTCATGCGGCCACGCCCCGGAAAGGGTCAGCGCTGGCGACGCACCAGCAGGATGGCGCCCAAGGAAAGCAGCGCAAGCGTGAACCAGGTGATTGCATAGCCCAGGTGATTGTTGGGAAAGCTCACCACCGTCAAGCCCGCCATGGGTTGATGGGCCATGATCGCCGTATCGATGGGCTGGTCGGGGCGCATGCTCTGCGCATCGATGAACCAGTCGGGCAGGGCGGGGATATGGCGATGCGCAGAAATGGCAAAGATATCGCGGGAGGCCCAGCGGTCGGCCTGCGGGTCGTTGCCGCGCAGGAAACCGCCATGCGGTTCGGTCAGGCGCAGCAGGCCGGTGACCTCGACCGGTGACGCAGGGGTGGCCGCGATCACGGCGTCGCGGGTGGTGCCCATCGGCACGTAGCCGCGGTTGATGAAAAGGATCCGCCCGGCGTCTGTGGTCAGCGGGGTCAGCACCCAATAGCCGGTGCCATAGGCCGAAGCCCCCGTCACCAGCGTGGTGCCTTGAGGAATCCAGCGGCCATGCAGGGTGAAGCGGTGATATTCGGCGGCTTTGAGCAAGTCGCCGGGCAGGCCGGTTGGCAGGGCATCGATCGTCTGGGGTGTGGCGCTCAGGCCTGCGTTCACCCGCGCGATTAGCGCTTCCTTCCAGGCCAGGCGCTTTACCTGCCACACGCCGAGGCCGACGAAGAGGGCCGCAAAAGCCAGAAGGGCGGCCACCAGCATGAACTGGCGCCGCCCCCCTGTCTTGCCCTCGGTTGCCAGAGGCAAGTCCAAGGTCATGTCGCGATCAGCCCATGCCGTCCATGGTGGCGGGCATCGGCATCATGTTCTGGTTGAGGTGGAACATCACCCACATCGAACCGGAAAGCACGATCAGCACAATGATCAGCGTGAAGATCAGGGCCAGCAGGTTCTGCCCGCCCTCGACCTTGGGGCTCATGTGCAGGAAGTAGATCATGTGAACCACGATCTGCACGGCGGCAAAGCCCATGATGACAAGGCCCGTGGCGGCGGGGCTGTGCAGAGCCCCGGTCATCACCAGCCAGAAGGGAATGGCGGTGAGGATCACCGACAGGACGAAACCGATCACATAGTCCTTCATCGAGGCATGGAAGCCCGAATCGTGGCCATGATCGCCATGGCCGTGATCGTTGTGTGCATGGTCAGCCATCAGCGCAGCATCCCCATCAGATAGACAAAGGTGAAAACGCCGATCCAGACCACGTCAAGGAAGTGCCAGAACAGCGAGAGGCACTGCAGGCGGCGCTGGTTGGCGGCGGTCAGGCCAAAGCGGCCCACCTGCACCATCAGCGTCACCAGCCAGATCGAACCGAAGGTGACGTGCAGGCCGTGCGTGCCCACCAGCGTGAAGAAGCTGGAGAGGAACGCGCTGCGCTGCGGGCCATTGCCGGTTTCGATCAGCTCGTGGAACTCGGTCAATTCGATGCTGAGGAAGGCCAGGCCGAACAGCAGCGTGATGAACAGCCAGATCAGCGTGGCGTTCTTCTTGCCCGACTGCATCGCAATCATCGAGAAGCCATAGGTGATCGAGCTGAACAGCAGCATCGAGGTGTTGAGCGCCACCAGCGGCAGGTTGAACAGGGTCTTGGGACCCTCGCCGCCCGCATAATTGCCGCCCAGCACGCCGAAAGTGGCGAAGAGCATGGCAAAGATGAGGCAGTCGCTCATCAGATAGATCCAGAAGCCCAGATTGGTGCTGTAGCCGTCCGGATGAGCATGCTCATGCAGGTCGTAATAGCTGGCGACGAGTTCGTCGCCAGTCTTGTTCAGATGGGTTTTAGGAGTGCTCACGCGGCGGCTCCTTCCTTGGAGAGCGCAGCCAGCTGCGCGGTGCGCTTGTCTTCCACTTCGGCAATATGCGCGGCGTGGATGTGATAGCTGCGGTCATAGTTGAAGGTGTGGAAGATCGCGGTGGCAACCAGCACGGCAAAGCCGGCGATAGCAGCCCACCAGACCTGCCAGATCAGCGCGAAGCCGATCGCCGTGGCCAGACCCGCCAGCACCACACCGGCCCAGGTCGAGCGGGGCATGTGGATGTCGGCAAAGCCCGAGGTCGGACGGGGCACGCCGGCCTTCTTCATGTCGGTCCAGGCGTCCAGATCGTGGATGATCGGCGTGAAGGCGAAGTTGTACTCCGGCGGCGGCGAGGAGGTCGCCCATTCCAGGGTGCGGCCATCCCACGGATCGCCCGAGACGTCCTTGTACTCTTCACGCTTCCAGATCGAGATGGCGAACTGCAGCAGCATCGCACCGATACCGGCGGCGATCAGCAGAGCGCCCAGCATGGCGACGATGTAATACACGCGCAGATCGTCGAAGCTGTGGTCGAACACGCGCATACGGCGGGTCACGCCCATCAGGCCCAGCATGTAGAGCGGGGTGAAAGCCAGCCAGAAGCCGACGACCCAGCACCAGAACTGCACCTTGCCCCAGAACACGTTCAGCTTGAAGCCGAAGGCCTTGGGCCACCAGTAGTTGATGGCAGCGAACACACCGAACACCACGCCGCCGATGATGACGTTATGGAAGTGGGCGATCAGGAACACCGAGTTGTGCAGCACGAAGTCGGCTGCCGGCACGGCCATCATCACGCCGGTCATGCCGCCGATGGTGAAGGTCAGCATGAACGCAATGGTCCACATCATCGGCAGTTCGAAGCGGATGCGACCGCGGTACATGGTGAAGAGCCAGTTGAAGAGCTTCGCACCGGTGGGGATCGAGATCACCATGGTGGTGATGCCGAAGAAGGAGTTGACCGAGGCGCCCGAACCCATCGTGAAGAAGTGGTGGAGCCAGACGAGGTAGGAGAGGATGCCGATGACCAGCGTGGCGTAAACCATCGAGGTGTAGCCGAACAGGCGCTTCGAGCAGAAGGTGGCGGTCACTTCGGAGAAGACGCCGAAGACCGGCAGGACGAGGATATAGACCTCGGGGTGGCCCCAGATCCAGATCAGGTTGACGTACAGCATGGCGCTGCCGCCGAAGTCGTTGGTGAAGAAGTCGGTGTGGAAGGTGCGGTCCAGACCCAGCAGGGCCAGAACGACGGTCAGCACGGGGAAGGCGGCCACGATCAGCACGTTGGTGACCAGAGCGGTCCAGGTGAAGACGGGCATGCGCATCAGGCTCATGCCGGGGGCGCGCAGCTTGAGGATGGTGGCGATCAGGTTGACGCCCGAAAGCGTGGTGCCGACACCGGCCACCTGCAGCGACCAGATATAATAGTCCACACCCACGTCAGGGCTGTAGGCCAGACCCGAAAGCGGGGGATAGGCCAGCCAGCCGGTGCGGGCGAACTCGCCGATGAACAGCGAGGCCATCACCAGCACCGCGCCGCCCACCGTCATCCAGAACGAGAAGTTGTTCAGGAAGGGGAAGGACACGTCGCGCGCGCCGATCTGGAGGGGCACCACATAGTTCATCAGGCCGGTCACGAAGGGCATGGCCACGAAGAAGATCATGATGACGCCGTGCGCGGTGAACACCTGATCGAAGTGGTGAGAGTTGAGGTAACCGTCAGACCCGCCGAAAGCGAGGGCCTGCTGCGAACGGATCATCAGCGCGTCGGCAAAGCCGCGCAGGAACATGACGATGCCCAGCACCATATACATGACGCCGATCTTCTTGTGATCGACGCTGGTGAACCACTCCTTCCAGAGATAGCCCCAGAGCTTGAAATAGGTGAGCGCGGCCACCAGCGCGATGCCGCCCAGGGCGACGCCGGCAAAGGTGACCATGACGATCGGTTCGGTGGGCAAGGCATCGAAACCGAGACGGCCCAGCAGGGGCGTCCAGTGCGAATGCGTTGAAGGTGCTTCTAATAGCATGGGCTTCACAATCACGAATGAGTGGAGCGGGCCGGGGCGAGCAGGCTCAGCTCCGACTGGCGGGGCGCCTTGGCAGGCGCCGTGGATGCGTTGGCGGGCTTCTGACCTTCAGGCAGCAGCGGGCCGGCCATCTTGGCGTTCGGATCGCACATGGCGCGCACGAAAGCCTTGTCGACCTCGGCCTGCTGGCCGGGGATGACGGGGGTGATGGCTTCACGGCCGTTCTTGTCATAGGTCAGCTGGGCGACGTTGAAGGTGCCAGCCTTGCCGGTGCCGCCCTTGGCGTCCAGCGCCATCATCTGGTTGACGCACATCTTGCCCGAACGGACGCAGAGGTTGACCACGCGGTCGAACAGGTCGCCCTGAACGGTGGCATAGTGATGCACCGGATTGGCTTCCGAAGGCTGCTCCAGCGTCAGGTAAGAGGCGGCATCCAGCTTGTCACCGTCGCCCTTGGCCTTGGCGACCCAGCTGTCGAAACCGGCCTGGTCCACGCCCAGCGCGGCAAAGCGCATGTGCGAGAAGCCCGCGCCGCTGTAATTGGCCGAAAAGCCTTCATACTTGCCGGTCTTGTTGATCACGGCGTTGAGCTGGGTGGTCATGCCCGGCATGGCATAGATCTGCCCGGCGACGGCCGGGATATAGAAGGAGTTCATCACCGAGGAGGCGGTGATCGAGAAATGCACCGGACGGTCCACCGGCAGCGCGACTTCGTTCACGCTGGCCACGCCCTGTTCGGGATAGATAAAGAGCCACTTCCAGTCGAGCGCCACAACCTCGATCTCCAGCGGCTTGGTGCCGGCGGCGATGGTCTGGCCTTCCTTGATGCGATCGAGCGGGCGGAAGGGGTCGAGCAGGTGAGTCGTGACCCAGGTCACCGAACCCAGCGCGATGATGATCAGCAGCGGGGCCGACCAGATCAGCAGTTCCAGCTGAGTCGAATGGTGCCATTCGGGCTCATAATGCGCTTCGGCGCTGGCACGATAGCGCCAGGCGAAGAGCACGATCAGCAGCATGACCGGCACGACAATGATCAGCATCAAGAGCGTGGCGACGATCACCAGATGCGCTTGCTGCTTTGCAATATCGCCCGCCGGATTCATCACGTCGGACTGACATGCAGACAAAATCAGCGGCAAGACCAATGCGCTGGCCTTGCGCCAATGGCGAAGGGGGGGTGGGAGATGCAGGCTCATGGAACGCGCGCGTAGGCCTCCGATGCTGCAGCTGCGATTGGACATTTTGTCCCATCGCCGGGATTGTCACCGGCTCCATTATGGTGCAGCCTGCAAAACAACGCAATTCAGCGCTTTTCCGGGAACCTCGGTAACGGCTTTGAATTACGTATAACAGTACGGACATAAGCCGTACGACATGGGATGCCTGAACATGACCACCGCCACTTACGACAAGGGGGGTGCCATTACCCCTCCCGGCGCCGGCACTGCTCCGGAGCGCGACGACCATGTTTCCCCCGGTGAGATCGCCATTGGCGTGATCATCGGTCGAACCTCGGAATTTTTTGACTTCTTCGTTTATGCCATCGCCTCGGTTCTGGTGTTCCCGAAGTTGCTCTTCCCGTTCACCGATGCCTTCACCGGCACCATCTATTCCTTCGCGATTTTCCCGCTGGCCTTTATCGCGCGGCCGGTCGGGTCTTTCGTCTTTATGATGATCGACGTGGCCTATGGCCGCACCGCCAAGCTGGTGGTGGCGCTCTTCATGCTGGGCGGGTCGACCGCCTCCATCGCCTTCCTGCCCGGCTATGCCGAGATGGGCAATGGCGCCATCGCGCTGCTGGCGCTGTTCCGTCTGGGGCAGGGCTTTGCCCTTGGCGGCAGCTGGGACGGTCTGGCCTCGCTGCTGGCGCTCAATGCGCCCAAGGAGCATCGTGGCTGGTATGCGATGATCCCGCAGCTGGGCGCGCCGCTGGGGTTGATCGTGGCCAGCGGCATGTTCGCCTTCTTCCTCTCGACCCTGCCTCAGGTGGAATTCGTGACCTGGGGCTGGCGCTTCCCCTTCTTCGTGGCCTTTGCCATCAATGTGGTCGCGCTGTTTGCCCGTCTGCGTCTGGTCGGCACCGCCGAGTTCGAGCGCCTGTTCGAAAGCCGCGATCTGGCCCCCGAACCGCCGATCGAAACCCTGCGCAGCGAATGGAAGACCATTCTGCTGGGCGCCTTCGCTCCGCTGGCCAGCTTCGCGCTGTTCCATATGGTGACAGTGTTCCCGCTGTCGTGGGTCTATCTCAACACCACGGAAACGCCGGTGAAGTTCCTGCTGATCGAAATTCTGGCAGCCTGCATCGGCGTGATGGCGATCATCGCCTCGGGCCGTCTGGCCGACCAGGTCGGGCGCCGCGTGGTGCTGGGCTGCAGCGCGGTGGTGACGGCGGTGTTCTCGGGCTTCGGTCCCCAGATGCTGAGCGCGGGCGTGGCCGGCGAGATCATCTTCATGGTGACCGGTTTCGCGCTGCTGGGCGTGTCCTTCGGCCAGAGCTCGGGCGCGGTGGCCTCCAGCTTCACGCCTTCGCACCGTTACACCGGCTCGTGCTTCACCAGCGATATCGCATGGCTGGTGGGTGCGGCATTTGCCCCGCTGATCGCGCTGAAGCTGGCGCATGAGTATGGGGTGGTCGCCTCGGGCCTCTATCTGCTCTCGGGTTCGATCCTGACGCTGGGTGCGCTGTGGCTCAACCGTGAGCTGGCAGGCAGCCGCAACGGCATGTCGACCATGGCGATGGCCATCTGACGCCATTGCCTTTGTATCAGACGCCCCGGTCGGATCTTCCGGCCGGGGCTTTTGTTTGGAGGGCTTGTATGGCCTTGCCGCCGGGCATCGCTTCTGAAACAAGCCCCGGCATGGTCGAGCCTGCTCCGTCGCCTTTCACGCCATCGCCCGCATGGTATCATATTGCTCCCCGCCAACTGGCCTGGGGTTTCAGCCTGCTGATCGTCGCCTCGGCCTTCGGGGTCGAGCTGGATGGCGTGCTGGAAGAGGGCTATATCAGCCTGATCTTCGTGATGGTCATCACCGTGATCGGCGCCTTTTACGGGCTGGGCGTGGCGCTGGTCTGCGCGGCAATCGGCGCGCTGGGCTTCGACTACTTTATCGGCGAACCCAAATGGGAGCTGAGCTTCACCCGCGCCAATGACATTGCCACGCCTTTCGTCTTCACCTTCAGCGCGCTGGTGTCCGGCCTGCTCTCGGGGCGGCTCAAGGATGAGGCGCGGCAGGTTCGCCAGCGCAACATCCAGCTTGAGGCCCTGCTGGAGGCCAGCAGAGGCCTTCAGCGCGCGGGCACCGTGCGCGACGTGACGTTGGCGCTGCATGACGGTGTCGAGGCCCAGACCGGCATTGCCGTGGCGCTGCAGGGCATCGCGCTGGCCGCGGGGCAGCCCGAGGGCGGCGAAAGCGCGCTGATGCATGACGCTTTGGCATCCGGGCAGGACTGGCTGGAGGAGGGCGCGCTGTCCGCCTTCCCGCTGGCGGCAGGGTCGAAGAGGCTTGGTGTGCTGCTGGCGCGTCGGCCCGAAGGGGTGCTGCTCGACCATGACTTTATGCTGGCTCTGGCGCGCATGACGGCGCTGGCGCTCGAACGCATCTACCTTGCCGACCGACTGGCCGAGGCCCATGCCGCCGCCCGCGCCGAGGAGCTGAAAAGCGCGCTGCTCTCCTCGGTCAGCCATGATCTGCGCTCGCCGCTCACCGCGATCAACACGGCAGCGGCCAGCCTGCTGACCTATGGCGAGCATTTCGACCCCGAAACCTCGCATGGTCTGCTGAGCGGCATCGTCGAGGAATCGGACCGGCTCAACCATCTCACCACCAATCTGTTGCAGATGACACGGCTCGAAGGCGGCCCCGGCGGCCTGTCGCGCAGCGTGCTTCCGGCCGTAGAAATGATTCGTAATGTTGTGGCGCGGCAGGCCCGGATCGACACGGAGCATCGCTTCGTTCTCCACGCCCCCGATGGCGAGGTTTCGATCGTGGCGGATGCGACGCTCTATGATCTGGTGCTTACCAATGTGATCCAGAACGCCTGCCGTTACAGCCCTTTTGGCACCATTGTGGAGATCACCTGCCGCCAGCACGGAGCCATGTGCGCCATCGCCATCAGCGACGAGGGGATCGGCGTGCCTCCCGCCGAGCAGGACCATGTCTTCGAGCGCTTCTACCGCGTGCGCCGCGACGATGGCGCACCGCGCGGCACCGGGCTGGGGCTTGCCATTGCGCGCGGTTTCGTGAAAGCCTCTGACGGAACCATCGAACTTTCATCCCCCTTGCGCGACGGCAAAGGCACTTGCATCACCATTTGCCTGCCCATCGCCCATAGTGAGCCAGACCAGACAAACGCATGACTTCCGGCCATATCCTGCTTGTCGATGATGAGCCCGCCATTGTGAACGCGCTTCGCCCCGTGCTGAAGGCTGTGGGTCATGCCGTCACCGTTGCCAGCGACGGCACCGCCGCCCTGGCCAGCTTCGCGCTCGAGGACCCCGATGTGGTGCTGCTCGATCTCGGGCTGCCCGACATGGACGGCAAGGATGTGATCCGCGCGATCCGCGCCACATCGACCACGCCGATTATCGTGATCTCGGCCCGCCATCAGGAGGGTGAGAAGATCGCCGCTCTGGACGAAGGCGCTGACGATTATGTCGACAAGCCTTTTGTGCTGGGCGAGTTGCTGGCCCGTGTGCGCTCCTCGCTGCGGCGGCGTCAGGCGCTGGTCAAGCCGCTGGAAACCTTCGATGCCGACCCGCTGCACATCGATTTCGCCACCCGCGTGGTGACGCTGCGCGGCGAGGCGCTGCGCCTGTCGCCCAAGGAGTACAATCTGCTGCGCACGCTGGCGCAGAGCGCGGGGCAGGTGGTGACCCAGCGGCGGCTGCTGGCGGCCGGCTGGGGGCGCTCCGAGGCCGATCCGCAATATCTGCGCGTCTATATGGGCATGCTGCGCCAGAAGCTGGAAGCCAACCCTTCCGAGCCCAAGCTGATCGTCACCGAGCCGGGCGTCGGCTATCGCCTGATGGCCGTGCCGGACGCGGGCGAGGCTGCGCCTGAAGCTTAAAGGGCGGGCAAGGCTTCGCCAGAGGCTTAAGCTGCAAGTGGTTTACGGATGGTACAGGTAAAGATGGCCGCCCGTGAATCGCTTAGGGATAGGATGAAACAGAGGGCGGCCATGCAGGTGCATCGACATCGGGTAAGACCCGCTGGATGATGTTATGTTCTTTTGCTCCGTCGTCCGAAATATGGGTTTACCCGGCAGGGCACACCTAAAAAGACCATAGGCATGATCGCTCCGTCGCCGCCGGGCCTCCTTTGAGAGGGGAGTTGTGGCTCAGACCCGGCGAAGCGCGTTGGGGTTGGCGCTGATCTGGCGCAATCGCACACCCAGGGGGCGCGGCGTCATGGGGACAGGGGCGGCCTGGGCCTCGGCGGGGATCTGGCGGACGCGGTTCGGGTCGATCTCCTTGGCGAAGAGAATGCCGAAGCGATTGTCCTGCACCCAGGCGATACGCCCTTCCACCCAGCCCACATTGCGCAGTTCGAGCGAGACCTGCGCATCCTTGGCGGGCGCGCGCTGCGCTTCGGCCATCACGCCCTGCGCCGAAATGTTGCGCAGCTTGACCGTGATCTCCACGCCGCCCTCGACGCCCTGTTCGCGGATCAGGCAGCGCGCGCTCATCAGCAGGCTGTCGCGAAAGCTGTGGCGTTTCTCGGGCGTGGTCTTTTCCGGGATGCTCATGGGGCTGGCCTATCGCGTCGATCCGGCAGCGCCAGAGTCGCGTCCGGAGGTTGATGCAATCGTTTAGGACGTCGCGCCTAAGCAAGGATTGCCGCGCGATCCCTGCAAATTTACATAAGTAGACGGGAGCGGGTGTAACGACTCGGCGCATTTCCGGCGCGCGAAGCGCATTAGATGTCGGAAAAAATACGAAATCGCTTGAATCGGCGAATCAACTGTGATTCTAGTGATTCTTATGACGATTGTCCGCAACAAGCACCGGATGGCCAAGGAAACCATGATCCAATGGTTGGCCCTCGGCTGCCTGCTGTGCATGCTGGCCTGGTCGGTCGCGGGCCCCAGCGGGCTGCTCGCCTGGAGCGAAAATCACCACGCTCTGGCTGAAAGGCAGCAGCGCATCAAACTGCTTACGCTGCAGCGCAACGAGCTTCAGAACCGCGTGACCCTGCTCGATCCGCGCCACACCGACCCTGATCTGGCCGGTGAATTGCTGCGCCGCAACCTGAATGTGGCGCATCCCGACGATGTCATCATGATGGTGCACTAAAGTCTACTATGCATCCGTATGGGTGTATGTGCGACAGGCCTTGCCCTTCCTCTCAAATTTCGTATTCGAGTGTTTCCGGGCGCAGACTCTGCGCCTATAGACGGTCGCGCAAACCGGCCTTCCATTGGGGAACTTCGTCTTGGCCAGAACCGGCAAAACCCAAAACGCTTCGCCCGCCGCTGATGCCACCGGCACCGACGGGCTCGATCACCTTCAGCAGGCTTACGAAGCCAACCGGCTCTATGCCGCTTCGGACGAGGAACTGCTGCACTTCTACGAACAGATGGTGCTGATCCGCCGCTTTGAAGAGCGTGCCGGCCAGCTCTATGGTCTGGGTCTGATCGGCGGCTTCTGCCACCTCTACATCGGCCAGGAAGCGGTGGCCGTGGGCATCCAGTCGGCCCTGCAAGAGGGTCACGACAGCGTCATCACCGGCTATCGCGATCACGGCCACATGCTGGCCTATGGCATCGATCCCAAGGTCATCATGGCCGAGCTGACCGGTCGCGAGGCTGGCATCAGCCGCGGCAAGGGCGGCTCGATGCACATGTTCAGCACCAGCCACAAGTTCTACGGCGGCCACGGCATCGTGGGCGCGCAGGTCTCGCTGGGCGCGGGTCTGGCTTTCGGCCACCAGTACAACGAAGATGGCGGCCTGTGCGTTGCCTACTTCGGCGACGGCGCGGCCAACCAGGGCCAGGTTTACGAGAGCTTCAACATGGCCGCTCTCTGGAAGCTGCCGATCATCTTCGTGGTCGAAAACAACCAGTACGCCATGGGCACGGCGGTCAACCGCTCCTCGGCCGAAACGCATTTCCACAAGCGCGGCGCCGCTTTCACCATTCCGGGCATGAATGTGAACGGCAATGATGTGCTCGAAGTGCGCTCGGCGGCCAATCTGGCGGTTGAGTATGTTCGCGCTGGCAATGGCCCGGTGCTGATGGAACTGAACACCTATCGCTATCGCGGCCACTCCATGTCGGACCCCGCCAAGTATCGCAGCCGTGAGGAAGTGCAGGACATGCGCGACCACCACGATCCGATCGAGGGCGCCAAGGCCGAACTGATCAAGCGCGGCGTGTCGGAAGACAAGCTGAAGGAGATCGACAAGAAGATCCGTCAGACCGTGTCGGAATCCGCCGATTTTGCCGAAAGCTCGCCCGAGCCGGAGCTGCATGAGCTGTATACCGACGTTCTGGTGGAGACTTACTGAGATGGCAATCGAACTGAAGATGCCCGCGCTGTCGCCCACCATGGAAGAGGGCAAGCTGGCGCGCTGGCTGGTCAAGGAAGGCGATGAGGTCAAGTCCGGCGATATCCTCGCCGAGATCGAGACCGACAAGGCCACCATGGAATTCGAGGCCGTCGATGAAGGCACGATCGGCAAGATCGTGGTTCCCGAGGGCACCGAAGGCGTGAAGGTCGGCACCGTGATCGCCACCATCGGCGAGGGCGATGTGGAAGGTTCGGCTCCGGCTGCTGCCGCGCCCGCCGCCGCTCCGGCCCCCGCCGCCAAGGCCGAGGCTCCCGCAGCCGCGCCCAAGGCACCCGCCAAGCCCGAAATCCCCCATGGCACCAACATGAAGACCTCGACCGTGCGCGAGGCTCTGCGTGACGCCATGGCCGAGGAAATGCGCCGTGATCCGCGCGTCTTC
>Ga0116227_10010113_pt1 | contig 16665 bp, 20 predicted proteins | sample S1TSphgellanicum_FD_89693 | JGI IMG/M metagenome (GOLD analysis project Ga0116227, IMG submission 89693) | Host-associated microbial communities from peat moss isolated from Minnesota, USA - S1T2_Fb - Sphagnum magellanicum MG | ecosystem: Host-associated > Plants > Peat moss > Unclassified...
AAGAAATAATTTCAACAGATTGATACCTACTAAATAAGTAACTTACTACTTACTTACAAGTTGAACAACATTGGAGTATATTTGCCGTCCCCAGTCTATTCCCATGGTCAGCTGTATGTTGCTTTCTCACGGGTCACAAGCAGTGCAAACATCAAGATTTTCAGCGGCCAGGGTCCCGATGGATACATGTGGAATGTCGTATATAAAGAGGTTTTGGAAATGTAGTTTGTAATTGTAATTTTATAATATGTATCATCAAATACACACACACCTGTGCATTAGGCACAAGGTTCAAACTAGTATACTGTTAATTAATCTCCCATCCCCAACCATAAACATGGAAAGGCGGACAGTAGCAGGAGACTATTTAAATGTCACTTCTTGGGACAATCATTATGACTGGGCAGTCAAAAATAGTAATTTCCTCTTACTGGCCCTTTTGAAGGGCATTGTATCATTGACCTATGTATAGGCCCAGAAGGAATTCCACACTATTTGACTAATATACTTCTTCCAAAAAAATAGTGTTCAGGCCATTAGAGTATGGACAATGAGAGCCCCCCATATGAGCCTCTATTAGTATTTAGCACTTTCAATGTGAATTATTAATTCTTCCCCCATCCCATCCATAAACCTGAAAAAGAGGATTGAATAAAGTGATAGCCCATTTAAACCTTACCACTTGGGCCAATCATTATAGTTGGCCAATCAAAAACAATAATTTCTTTTTACCAGTGTCATTACAAGGCATTGCTAACATGGGGTATATCTACCAGCCCATAAGAGTTTCACACTATTTGATTGTAGTACTTACATGTAAGTAAAATATACTTGGAGAGGCCATTTTTTCCTCTTTAGACGCCAGGCATGCTCTTAGCACACTAAAAGCAATGTCTTCAAATTGCCCATTTTACAGAATAGAATGCCTTCAAAATAACACCCAGAATTACTGGGGTGCATGGATGTTAATATGCTCACAGGAGAACCTCCAAAGATCACCCAAAAAAACTCAATACCATAGCCTAGGGTCAGTTTCCACATTGACAAAAACAAAACAAAACAAAATTAATTCGTTTTTTAAAATTTGAAATTATTAAATTTTCCATGATCTACTATGATATTGTCACATGAGTAAGTGAAATTATTCAGAGTGTAGTCGATGGTAATTATGATGATTTTCAACATGTCCATTTCATATTTTCACAAAAATTCATTTCACTATTCTGAGGATTATTTAATGATGAAACTGCCCTTAGGGTAAGGTAGTAGTACTTGATCAGGCACAGAAACTTTGCCAAGCCACCCTCCCTCCTTAAACTTGAAGTTTGTGAAGACTTCCAGTATCTTGGAGTATTGTGAAAATTTTCACTTCAATCTGACAATGGAAGCTCCATGCTCCAGCAGTTGTGAGCATTGTTGGACTCTCTGGTTTGTGCAATAATCTGAGTTCTGTTTGACCAAGTTCCCAGCTGTACATTGGATGTTTCTTTAAAAAATTGAAAGATTGGACTGCCAGGCAGTGTTTTTTTGCCCTTTTTTTTTATGTAGCTGAAGTGGGGATCATCCAATAGACAGTTTAGCCAATTTTGGCTATAAACAGAATATGAAAGTAAAAAAGTTTAAGCATTCTTCACATTTTTTTGCTACATGCTAGAATCAATGGAGGAATCTCACAAATTTTCCACAGAAGAATTATATTCATACATTGACAACTGGAAACCCAAATAACACAATTTTTAGCCAGTTTGAAAGAAAAAATCACAAATTGGCTAAATTTAACCAGAGGAAAAAAGAACCTCTACTACCAAGGTAGTAGTCTCTTCAGCTTTTTTTAGTCCTTTTGAGTGTGAATCTGTGTTGGGTAGGTATGAGATTTAACACCAAACTCCTCACAAGCATCATTTGGGATATATTCTAGGGACAACGATTCATTGAAGTTGATTTAGATAAGACAACTTTAGATCTCAAAAGTCCTCACTTGGATAGTTTCAAACTAAATTTTGTTTTAAGTCATTCCCAAGTAAAGAGGCATGAAAAAGTATGGCCCAAACTCACCACATTATATTGAAAAACAAATTGAAATCATCATATTTAAAGAATAGGTTGAGCATGTCACCAAAATATAGCATGGTTCCTAAACTTGTCTACTTTCCTCTTTGACTTGCCTCTTTGACTTGTACCCTCAAATTTTAGTAAGCCCTCAAATTTGGAAAAGAAAAATTAGTAAATAAAATTAACTTGAAAATCATATTTAGTTCAATTTTTTTGATATCCTCTTCATTTTGTCACCTCCTTTTTGCTATAAACCTTAAACCCATCAAAACAACTTAGCATGAGATTGTTGAATTTTGCTATGATTTGTCTTAAATGTAATTATACTAATAGTCAATCTTTCGCTTCCTATGTCAAAATTTATATTGGGAAGCACATCCAGGACCAAACTCCTTTTAGAATTTGTGAAGATGAAAAGCAATTGGATCTTGACAATAACATCTAATACAAATTAATTAAACAATTCAATGATCACCTATCATTTCAACCTATCTTGAACCTCTAATGAGCAATTCTATCCGATGTTTGGATACTTTATGGATAACTTTAATATGTCCATGGAAGATTTAGGATACAACTTAAGCTGGAATTCAAAACCAATTTGTCACAAATAGCAAAAGAATTAGCTATATTCTTTAGGTTGTTACTTTTAAACTGATGGAATGTAACAATTACATATTAGTCTATTGGACCAAAAATTTACTATGGATAAATTTTTTTAAATAATAGTCTAATAATTATAAAATAACCTCTTAAACAGTGCCACCACTTGACCACGATTACTTTTGAGTAAGTAGAGCAAATATTAATTGCTAGGGCCACATACTCACAATTCACATCATCCCTATTTTCAGCCTCACATCTTTTATTTTGGAGACCCTTTTGTGTTTCAATTTTTAAATTTAATGAAATTCTCTCACCTTGTATCCCATTTCTATTAGGTGACTTTAACATCAATATCTTCACATAGCATGTTTTAGAAAGAACCCAATTGTTTCAAATTTTATTTATCAATCAAATGAAACTTGAATTTCATCAAAGGACTCACAATTGACATCAAAGGACAAACATATGACTCACAATTTTATTACATTTGCTCTAACAACATGGGTTAACAACGCATGTCAAAAACAACCAAGAGCAAGCTGCCCATTCCCAATATTGGGTCCTTTCACAATAAATCTCAAATTTGAGATAGTTGGCTTACTATTTCCCATTCCTCACCCATAAGCATGAAACTTGGACCTTACAAAATGGGAGACTATTAATAACAAACCACCTAGACCAACTAACCAACCAATATGGTAAATTGTCCCATGCCTTTTCCTTGTCAACATCCTGTGCATAGCATTTTGCCAAAGCCATATAGTGCACCCACTCTAGCATAACATTTATTATTTTTCATCCAAAACCTATTGTGCAATGCACCAAGGGGTATGCTCTAAGGCTCTCCAGATAAGTCATATACAATTCGTTCCAAATTACCTAATCATGTCACACGGTTCCATCATTTTTTCTTAATTCTGTTTAGACTTATTGGAAAGCTCAGCACCATTACTTAATGATTCACTTGTTATTCAGATTCAAAATCCATATCATGCAATCTTAATATGTTCAACTCCACCATTGAACATGCACATCCAGGCAACCAGAAAAAACCAGGCAAACAGGAACTCTTAGAGTGCTACAAGTGGGTTATATCAGGTTTGCCTCAATTGCACAAATGGTCATTTTCAAACATTTGTAATTTGCATAGTTTTCCACAATCAACCAACTTGGTGACCTTTATTTAAGTCAGGTTCATTACAATAAAGCATGGCTAACAATCAAGATTGTAACCACCACGATTTGCAACATATCTATGAATCCTCATGTTCAGTCTCTTTATTTGTTTGATGCTCTTTGGAGTTAAATCTAATGCCAGTGAAAACATTTATTTCATGGATCTGAAAGTTAGGATTAGGTTCAGCATAAGTCACAACCTAAAAATACAATTATAACTTAACCATATATATTTTATATTACCTTCATAGGTCTTTAGCAAAAATATTACCAAGTCCAATCAACAACCTTGCTTGAGGCTAAACATTGCAAATTCAACTAGTTTAGGAACTTCAACAATTAGATTTTAAATGAATTATGAATAGGAGCCTTCCATTCATATAGTGATTAATTGTAAGGACTCAAATGTTACAATCACGACAGTATTGTTTTGGGGTTGGAAAAACTAAAGTCATATTGTAAAAGACACTTGAATGGCCAGGAATGACTATCTTATTCATTTTAGTTATATGTTTATGTATATAATGACATGCAATAATTTAAAACCATACTTCCCCATTTTTTCATGCAACCTTAAATAAAAAATAGGGACATTTTTTAAAAACTACAATAATTACCATATATGCATAATGAAATATTATAAATAACTAAACATTTAAAAAATTTAAATTTTTGGGAAAGTCAATTCCATTATTCTCTAGATTTATCTAGAATCTCTGGCTTCAAGCCATCTACATTTGTGCACCCTAATTGTTTTAGATACAAAAAGACACACTATTTGATCCATTACACATTGCTAATCCCTCTTTTGCTAGGGTTTTGTAGTGTATTGGAGAGAGAGGTTTTGTTTTAAGGTGGAAGTTGGGAATGGCAATGGAGGAGGATCCCATAGCATAGGCATTAAGAGGCCGTCTCTAAACAAAAGGACCACGTAGAGAAGGTATTTGTCAATTTGGAAGCCCAAACAAGAATGTTACCATGGAGTGGAAAGACTTCAAAGGCTACTTTGTAGATATTGACTAGAGTTTGCAACAACGATTCCAAGATCTAATTGCCAAGGAAAAGGCCTTTGAGAGCAAGAGCAAACAACTACAAGAAGCCCTTGATAAGAGGGTAGAAGCTGTGTTCGCCAAAGAGCAAGCCATGCTTTCTAGGGTACAAGAACATAAAGACTCCACCATTGCTTTCCTATTTGAAGAGAAGCTTAAGTGACAGAAGATAAAAGTCGCCTTGAAGTTTAGCTGCTGGTGGGATGTTTCCTCAGCAGGTGATTACGCTTGACAGTGTAGGCGCCACCACCGGGAAACCAGAACATGTACATAATGTTCTAGTTGTTCCCAATGGCCTTGCTCGTCCTCCCTCTCAAGCCATAGAAGTAGATGTTGCAACTTCCAAGCTTGTAGGAATTAACAATCTAACCCCATCGTTTGAAGCTGTTGCCGCTCCTCATGGGTCAGTTATTACTAACAAGTAAGATAGCAAGCATGATACCACAAATTAGAACAACAATATGGCTCCTGTGGGTACTGCCATCACTTTTAACCCAAAGCTAGTAATGTATGATGTGAGGTTGTGGCCACATCTCAAGGCACTGTGTGAGAATATGGATGGAGATGGACTGAGGAAATTCTTAGTTGATCACCGAAAGGATGTTGGAGCTATGAGAACAAAGCTGCCCCCTGCCCTGCAATGTGCCATTGACCTAGCACGGATGGTGCTAGGGGCTTTGGATGGCTACCACCTTTCAGATCTAGTAGGGCCAGAAAAGGATAAGGATGTAGGAGTTTTTGTAAACCGCAGGGCCTGTATTCTTCTTCTTGATTGCCTGGCTGTGGAACTGGCAAACCCCGTTTTGGGATCTGATCACCCAGTGGTGCCTTCCAATATCAAGGAATCCGCCCAGCATGTGGCAAACCATTGGAAGTCCAAGATGGATTCCACCCTTGTAAATGCTCCAGCTTTTCCATTGGATGCTCAAGCATTTCTCTAGTTGTTGACTATATTTGGCCTTGCTCCTGAATACAATGATGACGAGCTATGCAAACTTGTCAGTGCAATTGCCAGGTTTAGGCAAATCCCCCACTCCCTTGGACTCTCTGCCAAGATACCAAGTCGATGTCTCTCCCACAGTGATAGGAACCCATTGTACCGGGCCCTCTGTCTTCACTAACATGGATTTCTCATTTGTGGATTCCATCTTTTCAAGCTCATGAAAGCAAAATCCTAGTTGGCATGCCTTTCCACAACCAAAGTACTTTTTCACATAGCTTTCCTGTTCTTAATAACAATGTTTGTTAATTTGTTGTTTGGCATGTCAGGGCCTGCTGTGTCACCTTTTTAGGCTACCCTATTTTCTCAACCTGTGGGATTTTCTCCCTTGGTATCTCCTCCTATCTTCCTTGACTCACATCAATGCCATAATAGATCACTTGATTCTAATCATGAGCATTAGAAGGATTTTGTCCTTTAACCTCAGGTTTTACACTTTATATGGAAGGAGGAATAGGTAAATGCATCTCAATTTTCTATGACTTTTGTAGCTTATCACAATTATGGATCAGTTTTTGTTGAGTAACCATTGCATGTGGCTTTTGAAGAGTTGTTTGTCACACACTTAGTGGTGCCTTATGTGTCCAATTTTCTTGAATAGATTTGGTCTCAATGAAAAAACCCATGTTGCTGAATGTTTAGGCGGTGGTGATTATGATGGAAGGACAGGAAGAAAAGTAGTAGTAGTAATAGTAGCAGCTGTAGCAAAGACTAGTTTTGTGCCTGATGAGAATGTGGTCAATAAATTTCTCCACGGCATTGATTCCACATCCTTCAACATTTTCCAAATTGAAGATGATGACTTACCTAAGGTCAAACCATCTTCCCTGCCAACTCTCTTTCAACAAAACAAGAGACAAACTTTCTGAAATCTTTTTCCGCCTTTGACACCTGAATTACACACATCTGATTGTTTTTAGAGCCCTTTTTTTTTAACAAGTTAGGTAGTGACTGCCAACAACAAGGGAGTGCACGCTAACATAAGGCATTTGTTGCTTGTTTCCAAATGAAGTTTTGCCATTGCAATGATTGACAAAAGCAAGGGAGTTTGAGGAAACAGAAGAAAACACCAAGTTTTTCTAGTTGAGTACGTCTTCTGAGGGTGAAGGTTGTGGGATTGATGTTCTATTTCGTTTTTTTTTTTTTTTTTTTTTTTGTTTTTCTAGTCTCAGTTGGCAAGAATCAAGTTGCAATCTTTTGATGTAGCTAGGATAGTTTGTTACTTGTTCTCTTTTGCAACATGCTTATGCAACACAACATTTATTTCTTGTTAGGTGTCAAAGGTGAATGTTTTGTTGTTGGAGCAACAAATAAAGTTTTGGAGGAGACAAGGGTTGTGTTGCATTGTGTTTTGATTGAGTTACACAAGGTATCTCTCTCCATTATCGCCCTCAAATGGTTTTGTTTGGAGCTTTGTTGTGTTGATTTCTTGCAAGGTCATGTCAACATCAACACCCACTTCCAATGTTTCTTCAAACCTAGTTGTGTCATCCTCTTGGACAACAACTATTAAATGTGCCATTTGAAACATGGACCTCATGGTTGGAACTTCTCCAACTATATAAACATTTTTGGATGTTCATGCATCTATAGATGTTTCTTTTGTTGGAGTTATGTCAAGTATGTGCAGCCGAGGTTGGTCCTTGACCCTCGTGCAAATGGAAAATGTTTTTCAATGTCGTCTTCGATCCCTCTTTTGAATGAAATGTTGCAAGTTCAGATGTAATTTTAGATTTTTGTGTTGGGAGCCTTGAGGTAAAAGAGTAAGCATAAGCTTCAAATAATTACATGATTCACATGTTTCAAGTCCTAGTTTTTGTCTGTCATTAGTTCACCTTCCTAATTTTAGTATTAAATGTGTGTGGTAGATGTGGATTTAATTCCTCCAAAACCACTTCACACTTACTGTAACAACATATTTGCACTACAAATATAAATTCATTCACAACTCTGCATTGATTCTAAACACACATTTATTTACAATCCATCAATACACCAAATTCATGATTATTTCTAATAAATAAAATTTGTAATGCATAATACAATGTCAGAAACTACAAACGGGATTACAATTCATGTTTATGATATTTAAGACCACAAATGATTCACACAAATTGAATATGGAAGTTAATGGAGAAGTTTGTACTTTCCTTATTTATTAAAAATTTCGACAAAATTACAACAAAATCCATGTTCTACGAAAATGTAATCAAACAGCAAATTAAATCTATAATATTCAACACCAGAATCTATAGTTTCTCTAAAAAATACCTACATCTTTATTTTTATTCCAAAAGTGTGTATCTACAAATGTCCTCACCTTTCCCAAAACTCCCACTTTTGCACAATCCCCAAGTCACCATCAACTTGAACAACAAAACAAAATTCAACAAGAATTCAAAATTCAAACCCCCAATTGTCCAATGGCTTATTCCTATCCATAATGCTTTGTAAGCCCCAAAACCTATGTAATTTGTCTATTCCTTTAACATTACCCCCCTTGTATTTTGGATTCTGTCCCCGAAATCCTTGTGGAATAGTATAAAAATGAAATGTAGTCATCATACAATTGTAAAGGAGATACTTAGGCATGTCAATAGAAAAATTTAAATACTAGACAAATTTAACCAAGTCTCTTTTAGGAAATGTCAAACCGTAGCATGTCAAAATCCATTGTGATGATACGACAGACAAATAGTGGTAATAGACAGTAAGTTCATTATGTTGACATGACAAACAGACAAGTTAACTACCTACCAATATGACGTGAAACGATTATAACCAGTTTTTGTAATTGCCAAAGGGCATATTAATATAGTGGTAAAGTTGTCACAAAAGACTTAAGGAAGGGATGATGGGAATTATTAAAAAACAATGATAGTGGTTTTTCGGAGTAAAAAGATTACTTTGTGAGAGAAGCTTGGCATGTATGTTTGATGATTTATTGAAGCTTGAATATTTTCCCAATTTTTGTTCATAGATTTAATTCGATAATGGTAGCATGGTAAAATGTATTTCTTCAACACTAATAAAAAATTCTTTAATAATAATTCAAATGTCCTAATTAATATTTTTATGTGGTATTTATATTAATAAAGTAGGTCAAGAATCTAAAGCAATACAAAAATGTATTGCTAACATTTGGCAACCATGTTAGGGAATTAATTCAATTTGTTGTTGGAAAAACCGAAGAAGAATGTTATGTAATCCTTCCTTGTGCAATCAAACTAATGGAAGATGGAAAAGGAAAAGTTGAAGTAGATGAGTTAGATTTGGGATTTTGTTTAATCCATATACTCTATATAATTTTACCTTGTGGATTTACAGAATTGTTGGGAATAATAAAAGTGGGAAAGAAGAAAATAAATCAAATAAAATGATTGTTATGGGTGTTGAACAAGTCATAGCTTTTCCTAATTTGTTCACATATTATGAACAAGATATGGCTAAGTTCATTATTTTCTTTGATTACTACAACAATGTATATCAAGGATGGCATGAAAAATGGTAGAGTATGATGGCTGTTAAGAGAGGGAACCGTGAATGGTTCAAAGAAACTATAACAATTGATGAAGGGAAGGAAAGATTAAGATTTTATAGTAGATATGGTTGGAATTGTGTAGATTACTTGTATACACCAAGAAGAAATATAGAACTTGATAAATGGGGAACATTTGTTGAAAATTTTAAAACATTACCTGATAATGTTCAAGAATTGATAATCAAGAAACTACATGGGGAACATAAGTGTGGTGTATACAACTACAAACACTAATAATTGATACTACACAATTAACAAAATATCAAAAATGGCTACTAGTAATAGTGTGTTTACTGATGTTAATTCCAATTTTAAAAATTGCTACAACCTATCACATTATTAAATTTCATGATAGAAGAGAATTTACAAAACCAAATATTAATGTTTTGGTAGATAAATGGATACCATGCAATTTGTTATGGACACTAAGACTTTTAAGATCTGAGCATGCAATGAGATTGAGATGGAATTAGGAATATTGTCCAAAAGAAATTAAGTCAAAAAAAATTTGGTCCACAATGATGATTATGGATCCATATTTTAAAAATTAAAAAAAAGAAAGAACATGTCAATAGTAAGAGAGCAAAAAATTTTAAGAAACTATGAGGAATAAAAGTAAAAAAATAAAAGAACAAAATAGACTAAGAGAATGGAAAAGGCAAAATCATGAGGAAGTAAAAGAACAATCATTCAAGCAAAAAATTCTTAAGAAATAGCTACTCATGCAGAGAAATATTCTAAATGGAAAGGGTTGAGAACTATTTTTAGTCCTACTAGTTATCAAGTGCTTGATTATGTTGAGGAAGAAATAGAAGTGATGGTAATGCAGACGGCAATCGAAAAAACAATTAGTTTACTAAATGAAAACACTTAGGAATATATTGAAACTTGAACACCAAATGAAATGCAAAAAAAAGGTGATGAAAGGAATGTTGGTGCATTGTTGAGAACTCTAAAGGCTACAGTTAATGTTTTCAGAACACTCAATTAGGTCACGAAAGAAGGATGGCCATGTATATGAAAAAAAACAATTAGAAGAGGATGCAACAAAAAAAGCCAGCAATAACAACATTGCTAACAAAAATTTTAGAAGAAAATTATTCAAATTATTTCTCTAGAGCCTTGAACACATCAAGATTAATATTTCTTTGAAGTTACCACCGATTATTGATGCATCGACAATGAATATTCCACCCATCATGGTGGTACCCCCTGCAAATGTGTTATGAATATAATTACCTAAATATTATGATAATGGATACTTGATTTTACACATTCAACAGTTGACAAAGGTATGTGTAACTAATGGAGAAGATATAGACCCCCACAAACTACAATATTTTCCAAATTCCTTGAAGGGAAAAATTGCCAACTGGTTTGGAAAATATGAAACTGCTGATTCAACAACAACATGGGCAAAGGTTCAACGTGCCTTTATAATTTGATTTGGTGAAATAAGAAGTGAAGGGCAAGAAATTGCTGTTTTATGATATGTAAAACAAAAGAAGTATGAGTTGGTGGAGGACTCTTATGATTGGTTCATGTGACTATGTGTAGTAATTCCTCAATAACTAGATGATATTTACTTGAAAGAAGCCTTCAAAGAAGAATTATGAACTAACGTGCAAATGGCTATCATTAATATACCAATAAAAACATTAATAGAAATGGCTAAATTTGCAATTTTGGTAGAAAAAAAACTACATGTGAGACAAAAGAATATGGCAAGATATCGTCCAAATAATTTTGATAGTGAGGAACTTGAAGATAATGATGATGAAGATGAACATTACAAAAAAAGACTAAAAAGAAATCTAAGAAAGTGAATAACACAATAAAGGAAAATGTGTATTGTCAAAATTGTTTTAATGAAGGTCATTTCACAAAAGAATGCAAACTATTAATGAAATGCTATCAAATCTGCAAGGCTAGTGATCATAATATAGATTAGTGTCCTAGTAAAACAATGAGTGGGAGTTGCCCCTCAAGAGAAATTGTACTAGTGCATGTAATATAAGTAGAGATACTAATTGTACATGAACAAAAACAGTTGTCAAATTATAATGTATCAAATGATCAAAATCAATATAATAATCAACAATATAATCTAAGACCCAATGGTCGTAATTGGAAAAATAATAATTAGTCAAATTGGAATATTGATATAACCAGCAAGGATATAATCAAAATCCTAAATTTTGACAGAATAGTGCAAGATGCTATTATTGTCAAAGGGAAGGTCATGTCAAGAACAACTATCTTATATGGAAGAAAGTTATTGAGGAAGAGGATAAGAACTCCAAATTGAAAGTTGGAATGAATGTGGCTATGGTCGAAAGGGACTAGCCAATAATGGATGTGTGCATGACATACCACTTTAAATGTGCAAGGATGTTCCCTTTGATTTGTTACCGGTCAAGTCAATTACTCAACTGAGAGGGTTGAACAGAGAAGGACTTTTACAATCAACACATCAAGTCGATTTGATGAAGGATGATAGGAAGTTAATTGAAGTAGCTAAGGGAAGTGATGTACATGTCAAGCCAAAAGGAATTGACATGTTGACACAAAAAGATGTGTCATTAAAATAATTGAATTTGTTGAAGAGGAAAAGTGAGTTGGCGGGTGCCAATGGCAAGTCGACAATGAGTATCAACAAGCCAATTACTAATGAAGTGGGTGAGATGGATATGATCTTAGACAAGGAAGAATCAACTTGTCATAAAAACAGTCTAGTGGCAAAGTGAAACATGACCACAAAAGATGAATGACGAATAGATGGGGAAAAGAAGTGGTGAATTACAAGAGTTCATGATGAATTCAAAGATAGAAGTTAAATTAGGACAATTATTGGAAATTCATCCTCAATTAAGAAAGATGATGACAAAATCATTGTTGAAGACGAGAGAAGCCCAGATTGTTGATGTCTATAAAGTCATAGCACCTAAAGTAAAAGGTTTTGATGAAGCCATACCAGTTGTTCAAATTCGTATAAGGAAATTCAAAGTGAGAGATGTATTATTGGATGGTGGATTTGGCGTGAATATTATCTTTGAAGGTTTGAGGAAGAAACTTAGGTTGAAGAAACCCAAGCCAGTTCCTTTTGTAGTTAAGATGGTTGACTAGAAAAAGGTGCAGCCCATTAGGTTAATAAGGAACTTGAAAATTGATTTGGTTGGATGTGAATACAAAATCTTTGTTACAATGTTGAATATGGGGAATTGAAATGGAAACTTATTCAATGCTTTTGGGAAGACTTTGGTTGAAACAAGCAAAAGCAAATCATAATTGGGTGATAATACCCTAACCATCACTGCAAGAGAAAGGACAATGGCAGTGAGTATAATTAAATATTCCCTTAAAACCATTAGAAAGACCAAAATATGTTGATGATGGTTATGATTGGGAAGAGGGATTGTTGAATGAAGAGGAAGAGCAACTCTACAATGTGGTGCTTAAGTTGTAGCATGTAGGAGAAGTGGCATTAAAAGAGTTATATTTTTTGAAAGAAATTAATTGTGGTATGTTTCAACTAGAAGAAAAACCAAAATATCTAGTTTATTTTTATAAACATCAACCTAAAGAAGTTTTAATATTGGATGAAACTGCCAATGTGACAGTTAAGGATAAGAAGATTACAGGACATACAATCACAATTGAGGAGTGGTTGATGAAATTAAACTTAGGAATTGAAGGGGATCCTAAGGACGTATTCATTAATGCAATCTTACCAACATCTTTTCAAGCACAAATTAAAAAGTTATTAATTAATTATTGTGATATTTTTGCCTGGAATTATAAGGATTTGAAAGGTATACCCAAGGAAATTTGGGAACACAAAATTGAATTAATGGTTGATGCCCAACCAATTAAGCAAAGATAATCTAAAATGAATTTGAATTTTGCATTAAAAGTAAATGAAGGTTTGGATAAACTACTTAATACTGGATTTATCTATCCCATTAAAACTACACAATGGTTGTTTCCTTTGGTAATAGTACCAAAGAAAAATGGGAAGTTACGAATATGTGTGGATTATCGTATAAATGTTCAAACAAAAAAGGATCCATTTCCCTTATCTTTTTTGGATTCAATTTTAGATTCAATAGTTGGAAATGAGATGTATTTTTTTATGGATGTTTATAATAGTTATAACCAAGTTAAAATGGCAAAACAAGACAAAAACAAAACAACATTCATTTCAAAATGGGACACTTATGCCTACAATGTTATGCCTTTTGGGTTGTGTAACACCCCTGTTACTTTCCAAAAAGTAGTAACAAAAAAGTTTAAACCATATTTATACAAATGTATGCAAGTATTTTTAAATAATATTAATGTATATGGAAATAAGAAATATCATTTGGAACAATTACAAAAATGTTTAGAAGAATATAGGTTAAATGGCATTAGCCTTAACCCTAAAAAATGTGTATTTGTGAAAATTCGGGAGTATTATTAAGACACATAGTGTGTCATGACGGTCTATTGGTTACTACATAAGTTTACAGCAATTACTGCCATGCCAACACCTACCAATGTAATGGAAATAAAACAATTCCTAGGAGCGGCTGGCTTTTATTGATGTTATTTTCGAGATTTTAAGGTAGCACCAATGTGCAAATTACTAAAGAAGGATGAAAATTTTATATGGACATGTGCCAAAGTCTTGGGAATGGATGAAGGCATCCATGACATGCCTACCTATACTTATCGTACCGGATTGGAAATTAAAATTCCATGTGCATATTGATGCATTGAATTTTGCACTTGGAGCCATGTTAAATCAAAATTTAGATAAGTCTATTGATAAACCAATTTATTATGCTACTAGATTGATGAACTATGCATAAAAGAACTATATAACTATTGAAAATGAAACATTAGCAATGATTTATGCTATGTTGAAATTCAAGCATTTTCTTCTAGGAAATAACTTCGTATTTTTGTGGACCACCAAGCTCTATTATATTTGGTCAACAAACCAATAGTCACTGGTTGAATTACTAGATGGCTATTACTACTACAAGAATTTGATTTTACAATAATATTCAAACCAAGACATGTGCATTTCTTACTTAACTAATTATCCAAAATTAATCATGGAAAGCTAGTCATTGGAGTTGAAGATCAATTACTTGATGCCCAACTGTTTGGCATAGAAATTAATTGGTATGGACAAATAATTGATTATCTTAAGAAAGGTTATTTCGATGATGATATGCCCAAAGAAGAATGAAGCCGATTAATGATTAAAGCAAGGCCATATACATTATGTGATGGCCATTTGCACAAATTAAGACCTAATGGAATGTTTAACACCCATTGAAGCCTTTAAAATTTTGGAAGAGTTCCATGAAGAACCGGCTAGAGGTCACTATTGATGCACTCCCAACTCCTCAAAGGGTTCAAATGTGAGCCCAAGTAGGAAAACAACGGAAGAAGGAGGAGTTGGAGCACGCTCCCTAACTCACAACACTTTGACGGGTAGAGGGGCGTGTTGGAGCTCCGGGATGGGACTAGGAAGAGTTGACAAGCTTCACTCACTCACACGAGCCTGCACACAACCCACACAAAGTGATTAGTGCATAGTTAAAGCACATTTGGTGCTGGGACCAGCCACGAGCAACACAGACACACAAGACTCACCACGGCCCGGACTTGGGGGAAGCCACCACCTTCCCCCTTATAGTATACTCTGCAACTCTCCACGGAGGCTACATCCAAAGCTCTATTTTTCCCGGGACTCCCGAGTGGGAGTCCCGAAATCGCGCCAAATGGGACTCTCGCGACTTTGGGGCCCCATAACTTTGCGAACAGACCTTGGATCACGATGCGGTCTGAATCAAAGTTGTAGCTCTCGTCGAGAGCTTTTCAACGATATGTAGCACGCCCCCTGCAGCTAAGTAAATCGGGTTGATTCTTGACTTTTTGTGGTCGGGAGTCAAACTGACAATTCGACTCCCGACCCTTCTTTTGGCCATAACTTGTGTTTCAGATGTTCAAATGAGAAATGCGAGCTCATTTTAGAAATCTAAGCTTCAAGAGCTTTCCAATGATATAAAGAATGTCACAAGACATTGAGGTTTGACCCCTGCAATCGCTCTCTGAAATTTTGGGAGTCCACCAGGACTCCTTCTCCCAAAGTGGGAGTTGCCTTGGGAGTGTGAGGGTGCACTCCCTCATACTCCCTCACACTTTCTAACACTCCCGGGAGTTTGTGATGTGACTCCCGGACTTCTTCTTGGCCCGCACCCTTGCAATGCCTTTGCCTTGACTCTCGGGCTTCCTTCCTCTTGGCCCGCAACCTTGCAACCCTTTAGCCTTGGTCGCGAGCCCAAAGCTAGGGTTGCAACAACTATGGTAGCAACACAACAATGAAGAAAATCATGTAGACATGTAACTTGTGGTCGACTATTCACGAAGGTGCTATTGACTTGTGTCAAAGGTGTGACATTTGTCAATGCTTAAAACCTTTGTGGCGAAGTGGCTATTCAGACCAATTACAACATATGAACCTTTATGAAGTGGGGTTTAAACTTTATGGGACCTATTAAACCCACATCTAAGACTATTGGTAATTAATATATTATTGTAACCATTAATTACACCACTAAATGGGTGGAGGTTAGGGCACTTGGGGATAACATAACAAAAAACACCATTAAATTCATTTATGAAAACATCATAACTAGGTTTGGGTGTCCCGCCCATTTTATTAATAATCAAAGAAGCCATTTTATAAAAAACATTATGAAATATTAGTGGTGGAGTTCATGATTCTACATCACAAGTCAACCACCTATTATCCCCAAGGAAATGGTCAAGCTAAATTGACTAATAAAACTTTGGGAAAGATTTTGGCCAAATTAATTAATGTTAATCGCAACAACTGGGAAGTTATGCTCTTTACAACATTATGGGCATATCAAACAACATATAAAGTGATTACACAATTTACACCTTTTGAGTTGGTTTATGGCACTCAACCCTGTTGAGAATTCAAGCTCAACTAGTTAAGTTTCATTAGTTACTGGAGTAGGAAAGTAACTAGGTTACTTTCACAAGGTTGAATTACTTTCTTTACTTATTTTATTTTGGTTATTTGTGGTTTGGTTTTGTAGTTAAATACCTTGGTGTTGATGGTTTGTTTCTCTTTTCTTCATTACACAAGTTTGTGTATTTCTTGTGACAAGAACCTTGGAGAGTTCTTGATGTTGTGTTTTGTGTTGTGAGCATTA
>Ga0116227_10010115_pt1 | contig 16661 bp, 18 predicted proteins | sample S1TSphgellanicum_FD_89693 | JGI IMG/M metagenome (GOLD analysis project Ga0116227, IMG submission 89693) | Host-associated microbial communities from peat moss isolated from Minnesota, USA - S1T2_Fb - Sphagnum magellanicum MG | ecosystem: Host-associated > Plants > Peat moss > Unclassified...
GTCCATGCTCTGCTTGCCATGGGAGTAGCCGCTGTTGAATTTCGCGGTCACGCCGTACTGGTACGCCTGGTGCTCGAACGCCCAGAGCGTCGCCAGTGTGCCCAGAGCGGTGGCGAGCAGGATGGCCGCGAACATCCGCCGCGCCTCCAATTGCCGCAGGTGAGCCATCTGCAAGCCCTCCAGGCCGTTGACCGCGGTATCGGCGGTATGGCCGGCCTCCCGCAGGGCCTTGGCCAGATAATCGCGCGCGATCTCGTCATCTTCCACAATCAAGATGTGCATAGCTGTATCTTAACAGGCGTTGGACCCGTCTTTGTCGGCACGATAGACTTGATCCTAGGCCCTTAGGTTCACTCAACACGACTATTTGAAGGTGAATTCATGATGCCCGAGAGTGTTTCCTCCTGTGACGTGCTGGTCGTCGGCGGTGGCCCCGCAGGCTCGAGCGCCGCCAGCGTTCTGGCGGAACAGGGCTATCGGGTCGTGGTGGTGGAAAAGGCGCGCCATCCGCGCTTTCACATCGGCGAATCCTTGCTGCCCGCGAATCTGCCGCTGCTCGAGCGGCTGGGGGTTGCCGATCGGGTGCGCGCCATCGGCATGGAAAAATGGGGCGCCGAATTCATCTCTCCGGCGGATGGTCGCCGCCAGGAGTTCCAGTTCGCCAACGCCTGGGATAAATCACTGCAGCTGGCCTACCAGGTCAGGCGCTCCGAATTTGACGAAATATTGCTGCGCCGTGCCGGCGAGCTCGGCGCCGAGGTGATCGAAGGCTGCCGTGTACGCGACATCGAATTCATCGAGACGGGTGCGCGAGTGCGCGCCCAATATGAGGATGGCCGCAGCCAGACCTGGGAGGCGGGCACCGTCATCGACGCCTCCGGACGCGATACTTTTTTGGGTAGTCGCCTGCAGGCAAAAAAGCGCAACAAGAAGCACAACAGCGCCGCCATGTACGGACATTTCATCGGTGCACAACGCGACTGCGGCAAGCGCGAAGGCAATATCACCATTTTCTGGTTCGACCATGGCTGGTTTTGGTTCATCCCGCTCAAGGACGGCACCACCAGCATCGGCGCGGTGGTATGGCCGCACTACTTGAAGACGCGCAAGACGACCGTGGAGGAATTTTTCCTGGCCACCATCGCGCTGTGCCCTCCCCTTCAGGAAAAGCTCAAGGATGCGCGGCTGGTCTCCGAAGTCGAAGCCACCGGCAATTATTCGTACGCCTGCGATCGCACCCACGGCGCCAGCTATTTCCTGGTCGGCGATGCCTACACCTTCATCGATCCGGTGTTCTCCTCGGGGGTGATGCTGGCCATGAACAGCGGCATCGCCGCCGCGGAAACCATCCATCGCTGCCGCACCGAACCGGCCGCCGCCAAACGCGCGCTGAAGCAATTCGACCGCATCATGCGTCACGGACCCAAGGAGTTTTCGTGGTTCATATACCGGGTCACGAATCCCACCATGCGTGAGCTGTTCTTGGGGCCGCGCAATGTGCTGCGCATGGAGGAGGCGCTGCTGTCGCTGCTGGCCGGCGACATTTTTGGCCGCACACCCATATGGACGTCGCTGCGCCTGCTCAAGGGTGTGTACTTCGCCATGTCACTGGCGAATTTCAAGCGCACCATCAAAGCGGCGCGACGTCGTGCCTTCAACATTCGTCCCGAGGCGGAACACGTGACCAGCGGCTGATGAGGGCCGCCATCAAGCTATTGGCGCTGCTCGCGACCGGCGGCTGCGCTGCCGACGCCGTTGCCAAGGATGAGCCCTTGTGGGAGTTCGGTTTAGGCGCAGGTGCCGTGGCCTTCGAGGATTACCGCGGCTCGAACACCGTGCATGCTTATCCGATTCCCGTGCCGTACATTCTTTATAACGGCAAGTTCTTGAAGGCGGACCGCGAGGGAGTGCGCGGCACGCTGTTCGACCAGCACTGGCTGGAAATCAACTTGAGTTTCAATCTCACCACGCCGGTGCGCAACGACCGCATCCGCGATGGCATGCCGGATTTGCGCTCCACCGTGGAGGCCGGCCCGTCTTTCGATCTGCATTTGTTTCGCAGCGACGATGCGAAAGTGAAATTCGACTTGCGCGTGCCGGTGCGCGCCGCCATGACGGTCGAAGCCTCGCCGAAGTTCATCGGCTGGACCTTCACGCCGAGATTCAACCTGGATATCGGCGATCCGTTCGGCGTGGTCGGTTGGAATCTGGGGCTGTTGGCGGGCCCGCTGTTCGCGGACCGTCGCTACAACAATTATTTTTATGGCGTGGCGCCGCAGTTCGCGACGACCACGCGCGCCGAATATCAAGCGCAAGGCGGCTATGCCGGCACCGAGACGCTGGCGGCGTTGTCCAAGCGCTTTCCGAGATTCTGGCTGGGCGCCTACGCCCGCTACGATTCGCTCGCCGATGCCGCATTCTTGGCAAGTCCGCTGATTCAGACACGCCGCTATTGGACCGCGGGCTTCGGCTTTGCCTACATGATCAGACAGTCAGCACGAATGGTACAAGCACCCGATTGATGGCGACCATGCCGCGGCTGCTGAAAATCGTCTACGGATATTTCGCGCAGTACAGTTCTCTGACCCTGTTGGGACTGATCTGTCTGACGTGGTCTGTGTTTGCCATACCGCTGTATTTCATCCTGCCGAAACGCGTCGGCACGGCCTGCGGACGGCGCGGCATCATGCTGGGCTTTCGTTTGTACGTTTGGGTGCTGGCCGTCACCGGCGCATACCGGTTGGACTTGCGCGCCATCGACACGCTGCGCGGCGGTCCGCCGTTGATCCTGGCGCCCAACCATCCCTCCTTGATCGACGCCTTGTTGATTCTCACGCGCCATCCAAACCTGGTGTGCGTGATGAAATCGAATTTGATGAGGAATGCATTCCTGGGGTCGGGGTCGCGCCTGGCACGCTATGTACCCAACGATTCGCCGCGCCAGATGGTCAAGGACTCCGTCTCACACCTGCGGGAGGGCGGCGTGCTGCTGCTGTTCCCGGAGGGCACTCGCACCACGCGCAATCCCATCAATCCTGCGCTGGTGGCCAGCGTCGGTCTGATCGCCAAGCATGCCAACGTGCCGGTGCAGACGCTGCTCATAGAGACCGATTCGCCCTTTCTTAGCAAGGGTTGGCCACTGTTCAAGCGCACAGAATTGCCCATCACCTACCGCGTCAGACTCGGGAAGCGCTTTGACCCCCCGCGGGACGTACCCGCCTTCACGGCGGAATTGGACCAATACTTTCGCACGGTCTTGAAGGACGCCCTGCAATCCCGCTGGCTGCCGCATGCCTGAGAGTTCGACGACTCACTTAGTCCTGATCCCGAGTTACAACCCGGGTCCGAAGGTGTCCGCGACGGTCAAAGCGGCCTTGGCGCAGTGGGCCCCCGTGTGGGTGGTCGTGGACGGCAGCAACGATGGTTCGGCGCAGGCGTTGTTGGAGATGGCCGCGGCCGACCCACATCTGAAGGTCTGGCTGCTGCCGACGAATCGCGGCAAGGGAGCAGCCGTCCTGTTCGGGCTCGAGCAGGCCCAGGGTTTGGGTTACACCCATGCGCTGACCATGGATTCGGATGGTCAGCATCCGGCCGAGGCCATCCCACAATTCATGCAAGCCTCTAGGCGAGCGCCGGCCGCCATGGTGCTGGGTAGCCCGGTTTTCGACGCCAGTGCGCCGAGTCTTCGGGTCAAGGGCCGCAGAATCTCCAATTGGTGGGCAAATTTGGAAACCCTGTGGGCGGGAATCGGCGACTCACTGTTTGGCTTTCGGGTCTACCCCATCGATAGCCTGATCGCGGTGATGCGGCGGCAGCTTTGGATGCGGCGCTTCGATTTCGACGTGGAGGCCGTGGTTCGACTCAGCTGGCGCGGGGTCGAAGCCGTCAATCTGCCGGCCCCGGTGCGCTATTTCAGCACACAGGAGGGCGGTGTGTCGCATTTTCACTACGGGCGCGACAACCTGCTGCTGACCTGGATGCATTTCCGGTTATTTTGGGGTTTCGTCTTGCGGCTGCCCTGGCTGGCCCTGCGGCGCCTCAAGTGAGGCGTTTGTCCTACAAACAACAGGGGTAGTTGCTGACTCACCGCATCGCGACTATATAATGACGGCCAGTCGAATTCCTCATTGAAACTTAGCCTATGCCCGACCAAGCGTCGCAACTGCAATCGCCCGCGGCGCTGACCACCGTCGGTCTGCAACGGGAACTTGCCGCCTTGTTCGTCCAAGCGCTGAATCTGGAAGTGCGCGCCGACGAAATCGATCCCGATGCGCCGTTGTACGGCGAGGGCCTGGGTCTCGACTCCATTGACATCCTCGAAGTGGCATTGATCGTATCGAAGCAGTATGGCATCCAGCTGCGGGCCGACAGCCAGGAGAATCAACAAATCTTTCGCTCTTTGCGGCACCTGGCTGACTACATTGCGGCGCATAGAACGAAGTAGCCATGCGTTGGGCGCGTAGACTGCAGTTCGCTGCGGTCGCCGTGTTCGTCATCGCTTACGCCGGGTTGTCGCACTTAAGCAATTCCAACCCCCAAGCCAGAGATTTGGCCACCCTGCTGGCACTGGCCCCCATGTTGGGACTGGGTTTTTTGATGGTATGGCGATGGAACGGGCTGCTGTTGGCGCTGCTGCTCACCGCGGCGATCCTGGCGTTGCTGCGCCATTATTGGAATCTGCTGATGGCGGAATTCAGCATCGTGTATCTGATCCAGCAATGCAGCTTTTATACGCTCATGGCTTGGACGTTCGGACGCTCCTTGTTCAAAGATCGCGTGCCGCTGTGCACCGAATTCGCGGACAGAATTCACGGCCCCTTGAGCCCTCTGGAACTGCGCTACACACGCGGCGTCACCTGGGCCTGGGTGCTGTTCTTTCTCGGCAACTTAGGCTTGACTTTCGTGCTTTTCACCTTGGCAAGCCTGCGGACCTGGTCTTTCTTCGTAAACTTCGTGTCGCTGCCGTTGGTATTGCTGATGTTCGTGGTCGAGCTCGCGGTGCGGCGTCGCGTCTTGCCGCAGGTACAGCGCCACGGCTTGATCGCCACGTTGCGCATCTACTTCGCCAGCCCGCACTAGCCGCGATGGATAGCATACCTTTGCTTGCACACAGCGCACCGGACGCCATTGTCGCGTATCGCGCCGGAGCGCCGGTCAGTGCCCGCCAATTCATATCGGACGCGCAGCAAGTCGCACGCGCGCTGCCGTCGGCGCGCCATGTGCTGAATGTCTGCACCGACCGCTACCGCTTCACGGTGGGGCTGGCTGCGTGCCTGGCCTCCGGACGGGTCAGTTTATTGCCCTCCACGCATACACCGGAAGTCATTTCGCAGCTGGCCGCCTTCGCGCCCGACGCAATATGCCTCACCGACGACAGCAGTTGCGACATCGCACTGCCGCGCCATCTGTATCCCACGGCCTTGCAGCCGCCCGCCGACAGCTTCGACGTCCCGCACATTCCAGTCACGCAACTGGCCGCCATCGTGTTCACGTCGGGTTCGACCGGCGTGCCACTGCCCTATCGAAAAACCTGGGGATTGCTGGCGAGCTGCGTACGCAGCGGCGCGCCGCGCTTGGGGCTGCTGGACGGTAAGCTGCACACTCTCATCGGCACCGTGCCCGCGCAGCATATGTACGGATTCGAATCCACCGTGCTGCTGGCCCTGCAGAGCGGCAACGCCTTTGCCGCAGAACGGCCTTTCTATCCGGCCGACATCGCGGGCGCCGTCGCCGCGGTGCCGCGGCCGCGCGTCCTGGTCACGACTCCCGTGCACCTGCGCACCCTGTTGGGATCGTTGATCGAATTTCCGGCCTTGGACCTCGTGATCTGCGCGACCGCTCCGCTGCCGCAAGAACTTGCCCGCGAGGTAGAAGCCAAATACCGGGCCCCGCTGCTGGAGATCTACGGTTCCACCGAGACGGGCCAGATCGCCCTGCGCCGCAGCGCAGAAACGGCCGCTTGGCGTCTGTGGCCCGGCGTCACCCTGCAAATCGAGGACGAGCAGGTGTTCGCGCAGGGCGGCCACATCGAACAGCGGACCGCGATGTGTGATGTGATCGAACTCAAAGGCGAGGATGAATTCCTGCTGCATGGTCGCACGGCAGATCTGGTGAACGTTGCCGGCAAACGCAGCTCCTTCGGTTATCTGAACTCGCAGCTCGCTGCCATCCCAGGCGTCGTCGATGGCGCTTTCTTCCTGAGCGAATCCGCGGTGGGATCCACAGGCGTGGCGCGCTTGGGAGCAGCGGTGGTCGCACCGGGTTTGAGCGTGGCGCAACTGACCGAGCAACTGCGTCAGCGCATCGATCCGGTGTTCCTGCCGCGTCCATTGCTGATGGTGGAACGGCTGCCGCGCAACGCCACCGGCAAATTGCCGCAGCGCGCGTTGCAAGATCTGGTCGACCCGGCATGAAACAGACGCGAAGCATCGAGGTCGCGTCCGACCATGCGGCCTATGAGGGACATTTTCCGAGTTTCCCCGTGCTGCCCGGAGCGGTGCTGCTCGACGAGGCGCTGCGCATCATCGGCAGCGCACGCGGCGCCGAAGTTTCCGGCTGGCGGATCGCCTCCACCAAATTCTTAGGCGCGGTGCGGCCCGGTGATGCGCTGCGCATCGAATTCGACGCAGCCTCGTCCCCCGTCGTTCGTTTCAGCATTTTTGCGGCTGAGCGCCAGGTCGTCAGCGGCACGCTGGCGTGTGCGAGTCCGGCGTCGGCATGACCGCCACCCCAAACGCCGAATGGGTGCGCCACCGCGAACGGGGCAGTCTGGTGCTGCTGCGAATCATGGCATTTCTGTCGCTGCGCTGCGGACGGCGCCTCAGCCGCGTCATCCTGTACGGCATCGCCCTCTATTTTTTCTTTTTTTCGCCCAGCGCGCGCCGTCATTCGCGCCACTATCTGCGTCTCGCGCTCGGACGCGAGCCGAAGCCACGGGACGGTTTCCGCCAGGTGTTGAGTTTCGCCACCACCATCCACGACCGCGTATACCTGATCAACGAACAATACGGATTGTTCAACATCACCAGCGAGGGTGAGGACACCATGCTGGCCCGCGCCAGGGGCCACGGTTCGCTGCTGCTGGGTGCCCACATGGGCAGCTTCGAAGTCATCCATTCTCTGAGTCGGCAACACGCGGGGTTGCGGGTTGCCATGGCGATGTACGAGGAGAACGCCCGCAAAATCGGCGGGATTCTGGCCGCCATCAATCCGAAGCTGGAGCCTGACATCGTAGCCCTGGGAAAGATCGATGCGATGCTCAACATCGCCGAGCGCTTGGAACGAGGCTGCCATGTCGGCGTCCTGGGCGACCGCACGCTCGGGAACGAAGCCGTGCAGGCCGTGACCGTGTTGGGCGAACGCGCTTATCTTCCCATCGGACCGATGCGCGCAGCCGCCATCCTGAAATGCCCGGTATTCTTCATCGCCGGTCTGTATCGCGGCAAGAACAACTATCATGTGGTATTCGAACCGGTGGCCGACTTCTCCGCGAGCACGGTTGGCAGCCGCAACCTGGCGGTGCGTGCGGCCATCGAGCGCTACGCGGCCGTGCTCGACCAGTATTGCCGCAGCGATCCCTACAATTGGTTCAATTTCTTCGATTTCTGGCGCGCGCCGGACGGCAACATTCGATGATGCTCAGAATCGTCGTGCTCTGCGCCTGCTCGATAACGGCGTGCATCAGCGCATCGGCCGCGACGCAAGAAGCTGGCACTCTGGACGACGTCCTCTCCGGGCTCGCGCTGCGCAAACATGGCCATGCGGAGTTCATCGAGCAAAAATTCATTGCGGCGCTGAATCGACCGATCGAGTCGTCCGGTGAACTGCTGTTCGATGCGCCCGATCATCTGGAACAGCGCACACTCAAGCCGCGCGCCGAAACCCTGGTCCTCGACAACGGCACTTTGACCGTGGACCGTGGCCGCACCCATCGGGTGATGGAGATGCAGGCTTTTCCGCAGGTTGAGCCGCTGGTGGAAAGCATCCGCGCCACCCTGGCCGGCGATCGCGCCGCGCTCAATCATCTGTTTCATATCGAATTCACCGGCGGCATGGCGCGCTGGACTTTGACGCTGGTGCCGCTGGAATCCAAGGTCAAACAGCTGGTCTCCCAGGTCAAGATCGACGGGGTGCGGGATCAGCTGATCAAAGTGGAAATCCGGCAAACCGACGGAGACCGCTCTTTGATGACATTGCGTCCATCGCCGACGCCATGACCGCGTCGCGCGCATGGGCGCTCGGGCTGTGGCTGATCGGCATTGCGGTCGCGGCTTTCATTGTCGCCCGGGCCCGCTACATCACCGACTTATCCGCATTTCTGCCGGCCCATCCGACCCCCACTCAGCAACTGCTGGTGGATCAGCTGCGCGATGGCCCGGCGAGCCGACTCATTCTCATCGCCATCGAAGGCGGACAATCCGCTGCACGCGCGCAAATCTCCGCGTCGCTGGCACAAAGGCTGCGACAAGACGGGCAGTTCGTCAGCATCAATAACGGTGAAACGGTTGCCGAGCAGGCAGACCGTGAGTTTCTCTTCAAGCATCGCTACCTGTTGAGCGAATCGGTCGATGCTGCGCGATTCTCGGCGTCCGGGCTGCGCGACGCCATCAGCGAAACCATCGACAACCTGGCCTCGCCAGCCGGCTTGTTGTTCAAATCGCTGCTGCCCCGCGATCCCACCGGCGAGTTGTTGAACATCGTCGATCAATTGCAGCGCGCTCCGGGCCCGGTTACTCGCGACGGCGTATGGGTGTCCGCGGACGGCAGCAGGGCCTTGGCTGTCGCACAAACCGCCGCCAGCGGGTCCGACAGCGACGCACAGGCGCGCGCCGTGGACGCCATTCGCGCCGCGTTTGCTGCGGCGGCGCATGCGCGAGACGAGCAGAACGGCGCCGTGCGGCTGAAGTTGAGCGGGCCGGGCGTATTCGCCGTGCAGGCACGGGTCAAGATCGAGCGCGCTGCCGTGCGATTGTCCATCGTCAGCGGCATCCTGGTGGTCGCGTTGCTGCTGATCGTGTATCGCTCAGCCACCGCCTTGGGACTGGGTTTACTGCCCGTGGCCACCGGCGCCGTGGTCGGCATCGCTGCGGTGGCGCTGGGCTTCGGCGCCGTTCACGGCATTACCTTGGGATTCGGCATCACCCTGATCGGGGAATCGGTCGACTATTCCATCTATTTTTTCATTCAATCGCAGCGCCGCGCGGATGACGCGACTTCGCTCGAATGGCGCGAACGCTGGTGGCCCACCATTCGCTTGGGGATGTTGACCTCGGTTTGCGGCTTCGCCTCCTTGCTGCCGTCGGGATTCCCCGGTCTGCAACAGTTGGGCATGTACTCCATCAGTGGCTTGATCGCGGCCGCCCTGGTCACCCGCTTCGTGCTGCCCGCTTTGCTGCCGGCCGATTTCGCCATCCGCGACGTCGCCCCGCTGGGACGAACACTGGCCCGTGGACTCGAGCCGCTGCGGCGCCTGGGTGCGAAGAAAGTGGCGGGAGTTGCGGTTGGCCTCGCGCTTGCGTGCGTCTGGGTGTTGGTGCGTGCACACGCATCGTTGTGGAATCACGAGCTCTCCGCCTTGAGCCCCATCTCGCTCGAGGATCAGAACTACGATGCCAAATTGCGGGCCGACCTTGGCGCAGCCGACGTGCGCGATATCGTGATCGTGTCGGGCAGCAGTTTGGAATCCGTGCTGCGCGGCGCCGAAGCGGCGGCCGGACCGCTGCAAGGCTTGGTCGAGAAAAAGATCATCGGCAGCTTCGACAGTCCGGCAAATTATCTGCCGAGCATCTCCACCCAGGAGTCGCGCCGCGGCAGCTTGCCGGGTAGCGCCGAGTTGCGCGCCAACTTGATACAGGCAACGCAGGGACTGCCGGTGCAGAGCGAAAGCCTGCAGCCTTTCCTGGAGGATGCCGAGGCCACTCGCCACGCCGCCCTGATCACGGCGCGCGATCTTGAGGGCACATCGCTGGGCACGGGATTCGATGCCTTGATCATGCACCAGCGGGAACGCTGGAATGCGTTGCTGCCGCTGCGCTCCGTCACCGCAGGCGGCAACATCGACCTGGCGCAGGTGGCGGCCGCATTGCGTGAGGGCAGCCTGCCGCAGGCGCGGGTGCTGGACCTCAAGCAGGAATCCGACTCGCTGTATGCCAGTTACCTCACCGAGGCCATTCACTTTTCCTTGGCGGGCTTTCTGGCACTGACCGTTTTGCTGCTGCTGGCGCTACGCTCCGCGTTTCGCGTGACACGGGTGTTGGCGCCACTGGTTCTGGCAGTCTTGACCGTTGCCGCATTGCTGATCGCCGCCGGTGTGCAGCTGACGATTCTGCATCTGGTCGGCATGCTGCTGATCGTGGCAATCGGCTCGAACTACGCCTTGTTCTTCGATCGCCAGGGTCATGCATCGAATCCCGACGGCCAGCCGCTGACCTTGGCATCCTTGGTGATCGCCAACGCCAGCACCGTAATCGGTTTCGGGCTGTTGTCGTTTTCCCAAGTGCCCGTGTTGGTGGCATTGGGTTGCACCGTGGCGCCCGGTGCGTTCCTGGCATTGATATTTGCAGCAGCACTGTCCGCGTCCGATGCGTAGCATCGTCGATTACGCCTTGCATCCGCGTGCCGCCGCCACGCGAATCATCTGGTTGCCAGGTGCTTACGACACTGCGCAACATTTTCAACGAGCGGGGTTTTCGGCTGCCGTAGCCCAGCGACGGGCAGCCCTGGACTTGGTGTACGTGGATCTTGATTTACAATATCTGGGAGACCGATCGGCACTGCAGCGGTTGCGAAGCGAATGGGTGCTACCGGCCCTTGACGCTGGAATCACCTGCTGGCTCGCGGGCATTTCGCTGGGAGGCATGCTGGCGCTGGCTTATGCCGAAACCTATCCACAGGATCTGTACGGGCTGTGCTTGCTGGCGCCGTATCTCGGCAATCGCATGCTGACGGCGGAAATACGCGCAGCGTCGGGTCTGGCGGCTTGGGAACCGGGCGAGCTTGCGGAAACCGACGACGAACGCCGAATATGGCGTTATATAAAGACCCGCCCGGCCAATTCCGGGCCCATTTACCTCGGATTCGGCAGGGCCGACCGGTTTGCGGAGTCGCACCGGTTGCTGGCAGCTTCGCTGCCCGAGGATTGCATCGACACGATTGAGGGCGGCCACGAGTGGGCCACTTGGACGACGCTGTGGGAGAATTTCTTGGATTCGCGTTTCGTATGACCCCCCGCTGGAGACCCCCGCCGCTGCTGTACGCCAGTGCCGCCGTCCATGTGGGCGCGGCCGCCGCCGTCCTGCTGCGACCGCAGGCGTGGCCTTGGGCGATCGGCGCCCTCGTGGCCAATCACGGGCTGATCGCCGCGGCCGGACTGTGGCCCCGCAGCACCTGGTTGGGCTCGAATTGGACCCGGCTGCCGCCGCAATCGGCGACCTTGGGCAAGGTGGCGATCACCATTGATGACGGTCCGGATCCCGAGGTCACCCCACAGGTGTTGGCGCTGCTGGATCAGCACCGTGCGCGCGCAACTTTTTTTTGCGTGGGCGCTCGCGTATCGCGCTATCCGGATCTGGCACGCGACATGGTTCGCCGCGGGCATAGCATCGAAAATCACAGCCAGCGCCATCGCCACAACTTTTCACTGCTGGGACCGCGCGGCATGCGCGAGGAAATCACTTGCGCACAAGAGACGATTCACTCGATCACCGGCACGCGGCCGCAATTTTTCCGCGCCCCCGCCGGCCTGCGCAACCCATTTCTCGACCCGGTGCTGACGCGCATGAATCTGCAGCTCGCCAGTTGGACGCGCCGCGGTTTCGATACCGTCAATGCCGACGCCGCCGCCGTGCTGGCCCGGCTGGTGGATAATCTGGCCGCCGGAGATATCTTGCTCTTGCATGACGGCAATGCCGCCCGCGATTCGCGCGGGCATCCTGTCATCCTGGAGGTACTGCCGCGGCTGCTCGAAACGCTGCAGGCGAAGAATCTGAAACCCGTGACGCTGCCGTCGGTGCTGGTTTGAAAGCCCGCATGGCGCCGCTCTGGGTACGCAGCTATACCGCGACCAGCTGCATCGGACAGGGATTGGCGCCCATGCTCGAGAGTCTGGAGCAGCATCGCAGCGGCCTGAAGCTCTGCGATTTCGAGACGGTGGACATCAACACCTTCATCGGCGAAGTCGACGGCGTCGACGCACAGCGGTTGCCTGACGAACTACAGGCATTCAACTGCCGCAATACCCGCCTGGCGGAACTGGCCTTGCGCCAAGATGGCTTCGACGAAACGGTGCACGGCGCGGTCGGCCGATGGGGCAAGAGTCGAATCGGCGTATTCGTCGGCACCAGCACCGCCGGCATTCTGCAGACCGAGCTGGCCTATCGGCGGCGCGATGCATCGAGCGGTGAGTTACCCGACGATTTTCTGTACGGACCGACCCACAACTCATTTTCGGTGGCGGACTATGTGCGCCGGCGCTTCGGATTGGAGGGACCGGCCGTGGCCGTCTCGTCTGCCTGCGCATCCAGCGCCAAGGTATTCGGCTCCGCACGGCGCATGATCGAAGCAGGCGTGATCGACGCGGCGCTGGTGGGCGGCACCGACTCACTGTGCCTCACCACGTTGTACGGATTTCACAGCCTGCAGTTGACCTCGCCGCTGCCCTGCCGGCCATTCGACCAGGCGCGCGACGGCATCTCGATCGGCGAGGCCGGCGCTTTCGCGTGGCTGGAACGGATGCCGGACAGCTTGGACGCGGATTCCATACTGCTACGGGGCGTGGGCGAATCCAGCGATGCCTATCACATGTCCGCGCCGCATCCGGAGGGGCTTGGCGCGCGGCGTGCGATGCAAAGCGCGCTGCACGCGGCGCAACTGGAGCCGGCGGATATCGACTACATCAATGTGCATGGTACCGGCACGCCAAGCAATGACCGCTCCGAGAGCCAGGCCATCACCAGTGTGTTTGGACCCACCACGCCTTGCAGTTCCACCAAGGGCGCCACCGGGCACACGCTCGGCGCCGCGGGGGCACTCGAGGCGGTGATCAGCGCGCTCGCCATCCAGCATGGCTTGATGCCCGGCGGCGTTCATACCGCGACGATCGATCCGACCCTGACAGCGCACTATATTCGTGAGAACCGCCGCGGCACGGTCGCCACGGTGTTGAGCAATTCCTTCGGCTTCGGCGGCTCGAATTGCAGTTTGATTTTCGGCGCGGCTGGATGAAGTTATCAGCCTACCTCGATGGGATCGGAGTGCTGGGTCCTGGGTTGGCGAATTGGCCGGAGTGCGCAGCGGTGTTTCGCGGGGAGCGATCCTATGTCGCGGCAGCCACGGTGCTGCCGGCGCCGGCCATGCTGCCTTCCGCGGAGCGGCGCCGCACCGGACGAGTGGTCAAGCTGGCGCTGGCGGTAGCCATGGAGGCCACCTCGGCCGCTGCGGCGGACTTAAGCTTGCTGGCCAGTGTTTTTTCCTCGTCGGGCAGCGATGGCCATATTTGTCATGAAATCTGCCAGGCATTGGCGCAGCCCAGCCGCGAAGTGTCGCCGACGCGTTTTTCCAACTCCGTGCACAATGCCTCCGCCGGCTACTGGAACATCGGCACGGGTTCCATGACCGAGTCCAATGTGCTGTGCGCCTTCGATGCCAGTTTCGTGGCAGGCTTGCTCGAATCGATGGCTCAATCGGCCGTTGACCGCTGCTCGGTGCTGCTGGTGTCCTACGACACTGAATATCCTCCGCCACTGCACGCCAAGCGGCCCATCCCCGACGCCTTCGGCATCGCCATGGTGTTCTCGGCCGAGAAGAGCCCGCAGTCGATTGCCAGGCTGGAGCTGTCGCTGACGGATGCTGTAGCCGATTCACTGCCCCACGCGGAGCTCGAAGCGCTGCGCCGCTCCATACCCGCCGCTCGCGGCCTGCCTCTATTGCGTCTGTTGTCCACGCGGGCGCCGGGAAGGTGTGTGCTCGACTATTTCGATGTGGCGCGTGCCGAGGTTCGAGTGGAACCTTGTCATTGAACCGCGCTTGGATCGAAGCGCACATCCCCCATCGCGGGACAATGTGCCTGCTGGATGAGGTGCTGGAATATGATGCAACGCATGTGCGCTGCCGCAGCACCACGCATCGCGCGCCCGGCAACCCGCTGCGCTCGCATGGGCGGCTCGGCATCGCCTGCGGCATCGAATATGCCGCTCAGGCGATGGCGATTCACGGCGCGCTGGTCCATGCCGAACGTCCGGAGGCCGGCTTTCTGGCGAGCGTGCGCGACGTCCGGTTTACGGCCTCGCGTCTGGATGACATCGAAGCGGATTTGATTTGCAGCGCGTCGCATGTGGCCGGCGATGGACTGTCAGCCATGTATCGATTCACGGTGGCAGCGGGGCAGCGCATTCTACTCGAGGGGCGCGCATCGGTGGTGCTCGACGCCAGACGCTTGACGCGTGCCAACGAGTGACATGAACGACTTACAAACTCGCGCCTTGGTGACCGGTGGCAGCGGCGGAATTGGCGCCGCCATCTGCCGGCGTCTCGCAGCCGCGGGGCATTTTGTCTACATACACGCCAATCGTGGGATCGACGCGGCGCGGGGCACCGCCGATGACATCAATGCCGGCGGCGGACGTGCGGAGGCCATCCAGTTCGACGTGACCGATGCCGCGTCAACCCGGGCTGCCGCCGAGGCTATTCTGCAAAGCGGACCGGTGCAGATCCTGGTGAATAACGCGGGAATTCACGATGACGCGGTATTTCCGGGGATGAGCCCCCAGCAATGGCATGGCGTCATCGATGTCTCGGTCAATGGCTTCTACAACGTGACGCAGCCTCTGGTGCTGCCGATGATCCGCACCCGCTGGGGCCGCATCATCAACATCTCCTCGGTCAGCGCCCTGACCGGCAATCGCGGCCAGGTCAACTACGCCGCCGCCAAAGGCGCCTTGAATGCCGCGACCCGAGCCTTGAGTCTCGAGGTGGCCAGCCGCGGAATCACCGTGAACGCGATAGCGCCCGGCATCATTGCCACCGCCATGGCTGAACCTGCATTCGATGCGGCCACGATTGCCGCCCTCGTGCCGATGAAGCGAGCCGGTTCACCACAGGAGGTTGCCGCGCTTGCGGGCTTTCTGGCATCGCGCGAAGCCGGCTACATCACGGGCCAGGTGATCTCGATCAATGGCGGAATGATTTAGAGCCTGCGCGACTCAGGCGTAGGCGTCGAGCACGCCGGTAGCCACGCGCGAACCGGTGCGGGTTGGCGATGGCGCCGTGTCGATGCTCGAGTCGCGGGCACCGGTCGCTGAAGCCTGATAAGCCGAGGTTTGCGTGGCGCGGTCCTGGGACGAGCCCCCCTGCGAAACGTCCACGCTGACCTGCCCGAATCCCTGCGATCCCAGCATTTCACGCAGTTTCGGCGCGCTTGATTCGAGCGCGTCGCGCGTCAGCGCGCTGTGACTCGTAAAGGAAACCTGGGCATGCGCCCCCTGAAGCGCAATGCGCACCTCAATGGGTCCGAGCGCCGGCGGATTGACCTGCAGCTTGGCGGTACCGATGTTGCCGTCCACCATGAAAGAGACCCGGTCCGCCACTCCCTGGCTGAAATCGTTGGTTTCCACGGGCGCGTCAACTTTGAAGGTCGGCCCTGTCGACGTGTCGTTGGTACCGGCAGTGGTCGCGGAGAGCCACTGGGCTGCGCCGGCACCACCATCGCCCGTTACCCCGGGCGCCGACGCGTCAGCGCTTAACGCATGCGAAGGCCTGTCAGCCGCGTCACCGCCGACACCGGCCAAGGCGGTGATTGCGCGCGCGGTGGATGCCGCGGCGGCCGTTGCCGCGGCGGCCGATGCCGCGCCAGCCGTCGCCGCGCCGGCCGTCGCCACCCGGGTGGCTGCCGCCACAGCTTGGGCGGCGGCTACGCCCGACGCCGTGTCCGCTGCGACGGGCGGCGTGACTGAAGTATCTGTTGCACCGAGAAAAGTTTGCGCAGGCTTGTCGTTGCTACCTGCGCTGTTGGCCGCTTGCGCTGCCGCGGCAGCAGCCATCGTGTCTTGCGCAGCCGCGTCCGTGGCGGAGATTGTTTCGCCGCCCGCTGCCGCGTTGGCGGCGTTGGCGGCGTTGGCGGCGCTGGCGGCATGAATGGTGCCGCTTGAAGGGTTGGCCGGGTTGAGACGAGCGGCGTGAGTCGCCGCGCTATCGTCGATCGCCGCCACCGCTGCCGCGCCCGCGCCGATCTTGGATTGCGATATCGCCGCCGCCGCCAGAGGCAATGCGGCCTTGGTGAGCTCCGCGCCGGCCGGCAATACCAGCGGAGGCGTATCGCCATTGGCGGATGCAGTCTTCGCGCCCGAGGCCGCCGATGCGCCGGAGTCAGGCGAGTCGATCATTTGGGCGAAGGCGCCCGGCGTGGTAGCGCTCGGCGTGACAGCGCTCGGCGTGACGGCTGCTGGCAGGGGCACAGCAAGTTGCGCAGCGGCAGCGGGCAGCAACGGCACCGCCGGCGCCGAAGCAGGCGCCGTCGATACCGCGCTTGCGGCTCCGTTTGCTCCATTGGCGCCGTTCACAGCAGTGCCGGCACTGGGCGAGCCAGGCGGCAAGGCCGACGGCGACTGATTGCCGCCCACTGGCGACGAATTGCCGTTTTGGCTGGACTGAGACGACTTGGTGGCCGA
>Ga0116227_10010116_pt1 | contig 16661 bp, 11 predicted proteins | sample S1TSphgellanicum_FD_89693 | JGI IMG/M metagenome (GOLD analysis project Ga0116227, IMG submission 89693) | Host-associated microbial communities from peat moss isolated from Minnesota, USA - S1T2_Fb - Sphagnum magellanicum MG | ecosystem: Host-associated > Plants > Peat moss > Unclassified...
ACGTACGGCGGCCTGCGGACCGACACCGTAGCGCGCGTCGTCAATGCAAGAGGCGTGCCAATTCCGAATCTGTACGCTGCAGGCGAGATCGTCGGACTATTCTACCATGAATACCCGGCTGGAACTTCCGTCCTCAAGGCTCTCACGTTCGGGCGAATCGCAGGCGTTCATGCGGCAAAAAGCGCGCTTACGTTTGCTTAGGGGACGTGATAATTGCTTTGCAGCGCCGAGCCTTTTGAAGATGCTCACGCTTCGCGGGCTATACCCCCGCGGCAGAAGTTCGTGACGGCCACGTAGGCTCCGTTGGCGATCCCGGCTTCCGTCAGCGGTTCGTCAGCGTCGCGCCGGCAGTGCATTGCGAGCTGTCAGCGGCCGGCGCTATTCATGGTGTATCGCCGGCACCGCCTAGCGCGCCGGCCAGTTCGCCCCGGTAGACGATCCGTTCGGCGCCGGACTGGGAGGGCGGCCTGTGCTCGAAGCGTGCGGCGTCGCGGCCGACCATCGCCCGCGGCTTCAGGGAATAGCTGCTCGCTTCCTCAAGTAGGATAGGACCGGAGCCTCGCTTAACGAGATCGGCGCGGATCGTACGCTCCGAGGCTCACGACGAAGGTCATTCGTTTGCATTTAAATCCATGGCGTGGCCTGTTGCCCGGACTTTTTTTCGGTCTACTTCTCCTCGGAGGGTGCAGCGGTTCGCAGAACGCGAACGTTCCGATAACCCAAGGCGGGCTTTCGGCGCCGGAGATGAGCACCTCGTATCCGGGATCGCGCTCGCCGGCCTCATTTAGCGCCGCACCGATGCCGCAAACGAGGTTACTGCCCGCGAGCGCAATGACGTCGGCGGTACGACCGACGGGCGGACTCAGGCCGCAGGCGATCGGGCCTCTGAACTGGACGCAGCTTTCGGGATACTCATCCCAAGTCGCGGTTGCTCCTGACGGCTCGATTTGGGCACTCTCGGACCAGCCGACCGGCTCGATAAACAAGAATATTTGGCACTACGTCAACGGGTCTTGGACGAACATCTCCGGCAACGGCGCGAGCATTGCCGTGGGCCCGACCGGCACCGTGTACGTCGTCAACGGCACCTCCGGCGATGTCTACGCGTACAACGGTTCGAACTGGTCGTATCTCGGCGGGGGCGCGCGCTCGGTGACGACCGGCGAAGACGGCGCGGCGTACGTTCTCTCAAACGTGAACGTCGTCAACGGAAATTCGGCAGTTTGGAAATACGCGAACGGCACGTGGACGCAGCAACCCGGTTCGGGTTCGCTGCTCGCAAATTCGTTCGACACAAGCACCTATACGGTCGCGGGCGTCGGCGAAATCGTCCCCGACGGCTATTTCCTCGTGAATTCGAGCGGCGCAACGTATTATTACTCCCCCGGCGTCGGCTACGTGCAATTTCCCCGGAACTCCAGCGGCGTCGCGGCGGTTCCCGGCGGTCTTTTCGAATTAGCGTATCCGGCGTCGACCGGCGGGGAGAGCCTCGCCTATTTCGATTACGCGTCGGCTACCTCGACCGCAGAGAGCAGCATTGGCCTGAGTTTGGCGGCGGGTCCCGGAAGCGGCGGCACGGGAACGCAACTCGACGAAGTCACCTCGTCCGACATCGTCTACACGACGCCCGTTACGACCGGCGGACCGGTCTCGTTCGACGACTACTCGACGTTTGGCTATGACAACGGGCGCGATGCGTTCAATCCAAACTCCGCCGCGATCACGCCGTCGACGGTCGCAAACTTGCACCTCGTGTGGCAGGCGGCACTCGATGGCGGGAACGATTTCCAAACGCAGACCCAACCGATTCTGGCGACCGAGATCAAGGGGCATGCGGGCGTGCTTTTCGTCGGCGGCAACAGCGGCAACGTCTACGCGTACGACGCGACGAGCGGTGCGCTGATCTGGACGCGGAACCTCGGTCAACTATCGTACAAATGCGGTCCCACCTATACCGGTATTCTCGGCGTCGGCGGAACGGTGGCGTACGATCCCGCGTCGCACACGCTCTACGTCGTGGGGAATCAGAACACGTCGCCCGGGGCGTATGGGAAGAATGTGCTCTACCATCTCAACGCCGCGACGGGTGCGGTGCTCGGCTCCGTCGATTTCGCGCCCGTTGCGGCCGGTCCGGACGAGATCGATTTGGCCCACACGGCGGTCAACCTCTCCGGCGGCTACGCCTACGTCGGGACGGGTTCGTTTTGCGACATCTCGTCGTGGCGCGGACGCGTCGCGCGGATCAAAGTGCCGGCAATGACGTTGACCGACACGTTCTTCACGCTCTGGGACCCGAACAACAAACGCGGGCAAGGCGCGCAGGCCTGGGGCGGCGGCGGAATCTGGGGCTGGGGCGGCGTCTCGCAGGATCCGAGCGGCAATGTGATCACCGCCGTCGGAAATGCCGACGCCGGCGGCAATTACGGGACGATCGCACCGCCGTTCAAGGTGGCGCCGCTCGAATACAGCGGCTACGCCGAATCGGTCCTCGAACTTAGCAGCAATCTCTCGACGGTCATCGCGAGCAATCACCCGGTACCGCAATCCGTCTATTCCTACGCGAACGATATCGACGTGCAAGGTACGCCAATCGTATTCACGCCCACGGGCTGCCCGACGATGATCGCGGGTCAGGGGAAATCCGGCGAACTCTCCATCTATACGGAAAGCACGCTCGCGAACGGACCGGTCGCGCAGTTCCAGATGAGCCCGAGCACCGGAGCCGACGAGTTTATCGGCGCGCCGGCCTACTCGGCGGTAACCGGGCTGCTCTATTCCGATGTCGCCGCGAGTGCGGCACCGTCGCTCTTCAATCCCGGCATGGTCGCGATCAACCCCGGTTGCGGAAAACCGTCCGTCGCTTGGCAAACCGCGTTTGGGACCAATTCGGACTGGCCGCGCTCCGTGCCCGCTACGAGCGCCGGCGGGGTCGTCTTCGCCGGTGCCGGCGCTGCGGTCTGGGCGCTCGATGCGTCGACCGGCGCGATCCTCAAAGGCGGGCAACCATTTTTATTCACGGGCGGCCAGATGCGCATGCCGGTCACGATCGACGGCAACTGGGTGTTCGTCCTCGACAATAACGGCAATCTCTACGCGTATACGACCGATTCGAGCTACGCGGCGATTCAACCGAAGTACCGCGTGCCGACGGCCCGGCAACGGATGAATTGGCAAGAGGCGAGACAAGACTGAGAGGAGCGAATGTCCGGCGCTCGCGCGGTTCGTCACTCAGCGTTCTCACGGGCAACGACGAGTCGTATTTAGTCCCTTTCGAGCAACACGTCGAATGACGCGGTCACGCAACGAGGACGCCGGCTCGAAGGTCTTCCTAAGGTCCCCGAGATTACTGGCTGTTGCTCGGATATTGCGTCGGGATTACCGCCGTGCCAAACGGGTTGGGGCCGCCGCCGCCGCCGGCGCCGACGCGGATCGTTGCAACCGGCGTACCGCCGGTCGGATAGGCGTATTCGAAAGCGTCGCCGCTTAGATAGTCGGCCACGTAGAGGTCGGTCATATTCTTAGTAAAGGCAAACGTCAGCGGACCTGCAGGTCCGCCGCTGAGCGGCGTGATCTGCGTCGGCGTTCCGAGCGAACCGCCGGAGGGCGGATTGTAGGTGTAGATCGCGCGATTGAAGGCATCCTCGATTGCAACCTGGCCGCCGGCCGTCGTCACTTGAATACCAGCAGCTTCTCCGATGATATTTGTCGTGGTCAGTTGCTCGAACGTCGAGCCGCCCGACGTCGCGCGCGGAATTTCGCCGACAACGGCGTTGCCATTTCGATCCACGCCATCGACGTAAAGGTCCCCCTTCCCATCGAACGCGCAAGAGTATGCTTGCTGCAGGTTCGAGTACGTGATCGTGCTTTGCAGCGTCGAACCTTTGAAGATGCTCACGCTTCCTGGGCCGATACTCGTGGTATACACATTCGCGACGGCGACGTAGGCTCCGTTGGCGAAGCTATCCACGTCCTGTGGATACTGGCCCGGATCGGACAAGGTTGTCGGCGGGCTCGCGAAGCCCGCAGCGTAGATCTGAATGCGAGAATTATTTGTGTCGGCGACGTAGAGGTCGCCCTTGATGTCGCTCGCCATGCCGGCCGGAAACCTGAAACCGGTCAACTGGCCGACCTGCGTACCGGCAGCCGTGAAGAGGTCGACGACGTCTGGCCCATCGACCGATATTGCGATCGTCGGGCCTTTGTTTTTCGCCATGGCGGCGAAGTTGATAAAGGGATGAACAACAACGCCGGTGCCATGCGCGGGCATCCCGGGCAGGGGGAAACGATGTAGCGCCGCCGGTCCCGACAAGGTTTCCGTCGGACCCGCAATATTGCCGCCCGAGCAACCCGTCAAGAGCGCCAACGTGATCCAGCCGGCGACGAGCGATGTTGCGTGAAATGAACGCATGTCCGGTTCTTTCTTCACGTGGTGTGCGTGCGTCAGGCGATAACGACATCGACGCGGGTCTTGCCGAAGCGCCACACCTGATTACGCTGCTGCGGAGAGGGTTCCTACGATGACCGTAGGTTCCCGTGCTTAGTGGCTGCTGCTCGGATATTGCGTTGGGATCACCGCCGTGCCGAATGGGAAGCCGCCCACGGTGAACGTTGCGACCGGCGCACCGCCGGTTGGATAGGGATATTGCAAAGCGCTACCGTCGTCATCCGCCACGTAGAGGCCGGTCATATTTTTCGTAAAAGCGAACGTGTTCGGAGTTTGCGATCCGCCGAGCGGCGTGATCTGCGTCGGCGTTCCGAGCGAACCGCCGGAGGGCGGATCATAGGTATCGATAACGTTATTACCGGTATCCAAGATCGCAATCTGGGCGCCGGCCGTGGTCACCTGAATGCCCCTGGCGGAGACGATGGTATTTGTTGTGGTCAGCTGCTCGAACGTCGAGCCGCCCGACGTCGCGTGCGGAATTTCGCCGATAAGGACGTTGAAGTTTGTATCCACGCCATCGACGTAGAGGTTCCCCTTTCCATCGAACGCGCAAAAGTAGGCGTATAGTAGAGTGGAGAACGTGATCGTGCGTAGCAGCGTCGAGCCTTTGAAGATGCTCACGCTTCCCGGGCCAGAGCTCGTCGTAGTTCCGTTCGTAACGGCGACGTAGGCTCCATTAGCGAAGCTATCCACGTCCTCTGGATACTCGCCGGGATCCGACAAGGTTGTCGGCGGGCTTGCAAAGCCGGCAGCGTATACCGCAATACGAGAATGCCCGTAGTCGGCGACGTAGAGGTCGCCTTTGATGTCGCTCGCCATGCCGTTGGGTAAGTTGAAACCGGTCAACTGACCGACTTGCGTGCCCGCAGCCGTGAAGAGGTCGACGGCGCTGTTTGAATCGTCCGAGATTGCGATCGTCGGGCCTTTATTCTTCGCCATGGCGGCGAAGTTGATGAAGGGATGCACGGCAACGCCGGTGCCCTGCGGGGACGATCCCGACAGAGTTTGCGCGCCGAACGCCGCCGGCGTATCCGCGCCTCCGACTGCCGGACCCGCAATATTGCCGCCCGAGCAGCCCGTCAAAAGCGCCAGCACGACCGCGCCGGCGACGAGCGGGGCTTCATGAAATGAACGCATGTCCGGTTCTTTCTTCACGTAGGCGTGGATGCGTTAGACAACAACGACGGCGACGCCGGACCTTGCCGTTGATGTTATAACGGACCTTCCGACGTTGCGGGGATTACTGGCTCCTGCTCGGATATTGCGTCGGAATCACCGCCGTGCCGTACGGGAAAGCGCCGCCGCCGAGAGCGAGCGTTGAAACCGGCGTACCGCCGGTCGGATAGCTATATTCGAACGCGTCCCCCTTACCGGCATCCGCCATGTAGAGGTCGGTCATATTTTTCGTGAATGCAAACGTATACGGATTTGCAGAGTCGCCCAGCGGCGTGGTCTGCGTCGGCGTTCCGAGTGAACCGCCGGAGGGCGGATTGTAAGTGTAGATCGCTCGATTGCCGTAATCTAAGATTGCGACCTGGCCGCCGGCCGTGGTTACCTGAATGCCCCTGGCGGTGCCGATGGCATTCGTCGTGGTCAGTTGCTCGAACGTCGAGCCGCCCGACGTCGCTTGCGGAATTTCGCCGATCAGGGCGTTGCCGTTTGGATCCGCGCCATCGACGTAGAGGTTCCCCTTCCCGTCGAACGCGCAAAAGTAAGCGTACAATAGAGTGGAGGACGTGATCGTCCGCAGCAGCGTGGAGCCTTTGAAGATACTGACGCTTCCCGGGCCACCAGTGGTCGTATAGAAGTTCGAGACGGCGACGTAGGTTCCATTGGCGAAACTATCCACGCCGAATGGATACTCCCCTGGATCCGACAGGGTGGTCGGCGGGCTTGCGAAGCCTGCAGCGTATACCTGAACGCGAGAATTAAAGAAGTCGGCGACGTAAAGGTCGCCCTTGATGTCGCTTGCCAAGCCGACGGGCTGCGAGAAACCGGTCAATTGACCGACCTGCGTGCCCGCAGCCGTGAAGAGGTCGACGACGTTGTTAGCATTGTCCGAGATTGCGATCGTAGGCCCTTTGTTCTTTGCCAGGACGGCGAAGTTGATAAAGGGATGCACGGCAACGCCCGCGCCCTGCGGCGCCATGCCGGGAAACAACAGTCGACGTAACGCCGACGGTCCCGACGCGGTTTGCACCCCGAACGCAGCCGGCCCAGTTGCGCCCCCGACTCCCGGACCCGTAATATTGCCGCCCGAGCAGCCCGTCAATAGCGCCAGCGTGAGCGCTCCGACGACGAGAGAGGTCCCAGGAAATGAACGCATGTCCGGTTCTTTCTTCGCGTAGGCGTGGATGCGCAGCCAATAAAGACGGCGACGCCGGACTTAGAGATCGACGAGGGTGATGATTACACTGCTTTGCGGCGGGTTCCTACGACGACCTGTCGAGGGTCGACCGGCGAACGACGCGACCCGATGCCGCGAACACGCGCACCCCTACGGTATCGTCTAAATGGTGACGGGCGGCGATTCTACGACGAGGCAACGGAACGTTCTCCGCGCTTGCTTTTGCTTAGTGCGGTACCACATTGCGAACTCGATTCGAGACGAGATTAAGGGCTGCCGCCGTTCGGGTATTGCGTCGGGATCACCGCCGTGCCGTACGGGATACCGCCGACGCTGATCGTTGAAGCGGGCGTACCGCCTGTAGGATATGCGTATCCAAATGCGTCTTGGGAGTTTGCATTATCCGCCGCATACAGGTTGGTCATATTCTTCGTGAAGGCGAACGTTATCGGCTCATGAGAACCGCCGAGCGACGTGATCTGCGTCGGCGCTCCGAGCGAACCGCCCGAGGGCGGATTGTAGGTGTAGATATCTTGCTTGCCGGCATCCTCGATTGCAATCTGGCCGGACGTCGTTACTTGAATACCGGCGGCGAAGCCGATTGCATTTGTCGTGGTCAATGGCTCGAACCTCGAGCCGCCCGACGTCGCATGCGAAATTTCGCCGATAACGACGTTGCCGTTTGCGTCCAGGCCATCGACGTAGAGATTTCCCTTCCCATCGAACGCGCAAAATAAGGCCTGCTGCAGATTCGAGTACGTGATCGTGCGTAGTAGCGTCGAGCTTTTGAAGATGCTCACGCTTCCGGGGCCATCGGCGGTGGTGGTTTGATTCGTGACGGCGACGTAGGTTCCATTGGCAAAGCTATCGACTCCGAGCGGATACTGACCCGGATCCGACAAGGTGGTCGGCGGGCTCGCAAAGCCTGCCGCGTAGATCTGAACGCGCGAGTTCCCTTGGTCAGCCACGTAGAGGTCGCCCTTGATGTCGCTCGCCATGCCGGACGGGACGTTGAAACCGGTCAACTGAGCGACCTGCGTGCCGGCAGCCGTGAAAAGGTCGACGAAGTCGTTTTGAGAGTCCGAGATTGCGATCGTGGGGCCTGTGTTCTTCGCCATGGCGGCGAAGTCGATAAATTGACGCACGGCAGCGCTGGTGCCGTGCGCGGGGAGACCGTGCAGAATGAGACGGCGTAGTGCCGCAGGTCTCGAGGAGGTCTCCGCTCCGACCGCAAGTGGCGCGTTCGCGCCGCCGGCGCTCGGACCCGCGACGTTGTCGCCCGAGCAGCCCGTCAAGAACGCCAGCGTTATTCCGCCCGCGACGAGAGAGGTTCCGTGAAATAAGCGCATGCCCGGTTCTCCTTAGATCTAGATGTGGATGCATCAGGCAATTTTAGACGGTAGCGCCGGCCCGCGCCGTCGCCATCACGGGCGGGCCTATATCGGAACAGGCGTACGGCGCCAATGCTTTGATGACCGGCTCGATATATCTCACACGAGTACTATGCAAGCGAGCGGCTTCCTACGTTACGTTGTCTTGCCCGGGACGTGGGGTTAGTGCGCACGTCGTAATCGGCGCAGCGCTCAGCGAAATGCCGACCTCCCGGCAACGGATGAGCTGGCTGAAGCGACGCCCGGCCGAGGATTGGAGCTGCCTCATCCGCCTTGAGAAACGACGCGTCGTTCCGCAGCGCGCCAGATGACGGTTGAAGCGCAGCCGAAAAGAGCGAGCCACGCTAGTTGCGAGGCGATCGCTCCGGGCCAAGCCGCCGGCGGCAGCTCTCCGATGTAGATCCGTAACGGCGTCGAGTAGATCGCCGCGAAGGGCAAGCTTTCAACGATTTTGCCGAGTATTCCGGGAAAAAAGTCCAGCGGTACCAGTTGGCCGCCGAGGAGGTCGGAGGCCCAGCGCACCATGAGCTGGATCGCAAACGTCTCGAGCGTCCAGAAGGCGACCACGTTCATCAAGAAATTTAGGAAGAAATTGACGGCGTAACCCGCGATGAACGAAAGCGTAAATGCTGCGAACGTCGTGAACGAGGGCACGTCGATATGGACGAGTAACAGCGAGAGCGCGAGCGCCGGCACGATGAGCAGCGAGTGGAAGAGCGTTTGCCCGATGCCGTCGCTGAAGAAATAGAGCGGCAGCACGATCGGCTTCATGAGGTCGGTGGCGATCGTCCCCTCGCGCACTTTCTCGCGAATGGAACGCGTTCCGTCGATCTCGAGAACCAGTGACATCAAGAGCGCCACCGTTGCGTAGGTCAGCATCGCGTGGAGCGGAATTCCGGCCGGGGCCGCGTTCTGGCTGTAGAGCGCCACCCACAGCTGGCGTAAGAGGTAGACGCGCAAAATAAGTGAGCCGAGATTCGTGAAAACATCGACGCGATACGTCGCTTCGCGAGCGAACGCCTTAAGGGCGAACTCTCGGTAAGGCTCGATCGTCTCCTCGAGTGTCACGTCGGCAATGACGGTGAGGCGGGCAAGGACGGCAAGGCCGGGTGCGCTGCGAGCGCCGCGCTCGGATCCGTGTACCCCTCGACGTAGATGCGCCGGATGATCGACTCCAGCTCGGGTTCCTCAATCGAGACGTCGTTGACGCAATAACGTTCCGTGACCTGACGAATCAGCTGATCGGCCTTGACGAGCTTCCGGTCGAAACGCAACCGCACGATCGTCCCGGCGCGCGATTCGATGTCCGCGCCGTCGACGGCAAAATCCGGTTCGTCGTCGCAGAGTTCGACGACTAACGTCCGGTGGGTACCGTACTGTTCCTTGATGACCTCGATCGCGCCGTCGTAGATGATGCGCCCGGTGTCGATCAGGACGATCCGGCGGCAGAGCCGCTCGACGTCGGCAAGGTCGTGCGTCGTGAGGATGAAAGTCGTGCCGCGCTCCGCGTTGATGCGGGCGACGAACGTGCGGATCGCTTCCTTTGCGAGAACGTCGAGCCCGATCGTCGGCTCGTCGAGGTAGACGATGCGCGGGTCGTGCATCATCGCGGCCGCAAAATCACCCCGCATGCGTTGGCCGAGCGAAAGTTGACGCACGGGCGTATTCATGAACTCGCCCATCTCGAGAAGCTCCGTGAACTCTTTGAGATTGACGAGGTACCGCTCGCGCGGAACGTTGTAGATCGCCCGCAACAGTTCGAACGACTCCACGAGCGGCAGATCCCAGTACAACTGGCTGCGCTGGCCAAAAACGACGCCGATGTTGCGGGCGTTGCGGCGGCGGTCGAGGTGGGGCACGATCCCCGCCACGCGGATGTCGCCCGACGTCGGCGTCAGGATGCCCGTCATCATCTTGATCGTGGTCGACTTCCCCGCGCCGTTGGGGCCGATGTAGCCGACCAGTTCGCCCGCCTCGAGCGACATCGAGACGCCCTCGACCGCCACGCGCTCGACGTGTTCGCGGCTAAAAAGGGTGCGCAGAGCTCCGAGCGCACCCGGCGTCCGCTTGACCGACCGGAACACCTTGCGCAGTTCGTGCGTCTCGATGATGGGCATCGGGCTTCGCTTCGCGAGAGGGTAGGGTCTTTCCATGGCGCGCAACGCGACGACGACGGTCTGGATCACGGGCGATCAGTGCACGCCGCTCAACTCCGCGCTCGCCGGGCTCGACCGCGAGCGGACCACGGTGCTGATGATCGAGTCGCTCGCGCGCGCCCGTCAGCAGCCCTACCACAAGCGCAAGCTCGTGCTGATCTTCGCGACGATGCGCGGGTTTGCCGACGACCTGCGCCACGCCGGCTGGAACGTCGACTACCACGCCGAGCGCGACGATTTCGCGACGCCGCTCGCGGAACACGTCGCGCAACACCGTCCACAACGTTTTCGCACGATGGCGCAATCGGAATATGGAGTGGATGCGGACCTGAGGGCCGCGGTTGCGAAGCACGGCCTGGATCTCGAAATAACGCCGCACGCGAACTTCATCTCCACCGCCGCTGAGTTCGCCGAACTCTTCGCCCGCGGGCAAGCGCGCGTGACGATGGAGACGTTCTATCGTAAGATGCGCCGCAAGACCGGCTTGCTCATGGACGGCAACGAGCCCGCCGGCGGCGCCTGGAATTTCGACGCTGAGAACCGGCTGCCGCCCAAGAAGGGGATGCGTTTTCCGCCGGAACCTCGCATCGCGCTGCGTCCGCACGCGCGAGATGCGATCGTCCTCGTCGAGAAGCATTTTGCCGAACACCCGGGGACGATCGGAACGTTCGATATCCCGGTAACGCGCGCCGACGCGCTCGCGTACGCCGACGACTTTTTCGCGCAGCGGCTCGCAAACTTCGGCCCGTACGAGGATGCGATGCTGGCCGGCGAGCCGCGCCTCTACCATTCGCGGCTCTCACCCTTGATAAATGTCGGCCTGCTGCATCCGCTCGAACTCTGCGAACGTGCCGAACTCGCCTATCGCAGCGACCGCGCGCCGCTGGCCTCAGTCGAAGGTTTCGTGCGCCAGCTCATCGGGTGGCGCGAATTCATCTGGCAAGTCTATTGGCGGCTCATGCCGGAATATCGTAGGCGTAACGCGCTCGGCGCGGATCTGCCGGTTCCGTCGTTTTATCGGGACGGCGATACCGATATGGCATGCCAACGGGAGGCTCATGCGACGGTTCGCGAACTCGGCTGGGCGCACCACATCGTCCGTTTGATGATCCTCGGCAACTTTGCGCTCATCGCCGGCATCGATCCGCAGGCGATGACCGACTGGTTCTGGTTCATGTTCGTCGACGGCTACGACTGGGTGATGGTGCCCAACGTGATCGGCATGACGTTGCATGCCGACGGCGGTTTCGTCGGCACCAAACCATACGCCGCCTCGGCGAATTACATCAACAAGATGTCGGATTACTGCGGCGGCTGCCGCTACGATCCCAAAGCGGTCGTCGGTGAGGGCGCGTGTCCGTACAACTCGCTCTATTGGGACTTCATCGCGCGCAACGAGGAGCGATTTGCCGCGAATCCGCGCATGTCGTTGACGTTGCGGAATTGGCGCGGCCGCGATGCGAACGTGAAGGCGCAAATCCGCGCACGGGCGCAGAGACTTCGCGACACGTTACGCCGGGGCGGTAAACTATAAGCCACCTCATCGCGACGACATGGCGCCGCGTGTTTGCAGAGCCCGGCAGGCCTCCGCCGCAGCCGGCTCCGTCTAAGGTGAAGAGCTAGCCGTCGATTCGCGCGCCTTCGTGACGCCGCCGTGCTGCGCCGCCACGCGCTGGGCCATCGCCATGATCGTGATCATCGGGTTCACGCCGCTGGCCTGCGGAAAAATCGACGCATCGGCGACGAGCAAATTCTCGTAACCCCAGACACGTCCCGCCGGGTCGACGACCGAGGTGCGCGGGTCGGAGCCCATGCACGCCGTGCCCATCTGGTGCGCCGAGAAAAAGGGCTGGCGGTTCGAGGCGACGCCGAGCCGGTTCAATTCTTCGAGGAGCGCCGCCCGGCGCGCGGTCGTCCACTGCTCGCGGGTGATGCGGATCGGGCGGGCGTGCAGCGTCGTGAAGCGCAAAGCACCGCTCGCAAAGGCGAGGTCGGCCATCCCGGCGATTCCCGCGAGCAACGATTCGCCGTCGAACGGCGAAACCGAGTAGTGGATTTGCGCGGCGTCGTCGAGCTCGATCGACCCCGGGTCGCGATCGCGCGCGACGGCCACGAAGGCCGCGCTATGCGTCAGGCGGTCCATCATCGTCGCGTGTCGCGCTCGGCTTTCCCACGGCAAGACGAGTGCGGCGAGGCCCGGATGCGCGGGCGCGGCCTCGATCTTCACACCGTAGTTGCCGGTCGTATAGTTGAAAGCGTCCGAATAGGCGCTTTGCATCGGCCCGGCAAACGCGTCGACCGGGTCTTCGTACTCGCAGAACGCGCCGGCAACCGGGTGCAAGAACAGCCGCCGTCCCAGCAGCGGATGCGCCACCCCGCTGCGTGCGAGAATGCCGGGCGTTCGCAGCGTGCCGCCGCTCACGACGATGAGATCCGCGCTAACTTCGAAGCGGCGCACGTCGCCGGGCGCTAGCGACTGTTCGACGCGCACGCCGCGAGCGCGGGTCGCGCCGAGCTGGATTGCGACCGCTCGCGCGCGGGTGTAGATCGCGCCGCCGTTCGCGCCGACGTCGGGTAAGAACGCTCGGGCGGTCGAACGTTTCTTGCCGTACGCGCAACCGAATCCGCAGTAGCCGCAGCCTTCGCCGCAGTCTCTCGGAGCGTTGCGCGGCATCGCGGCGGCGTGTACGCCCAGAGCCGCGGCACCGTCGAGAATGCAACGGTTGTTGCGGTTGTGGGTCGCGAGCGGCTGCAGATCGAGCGCTCTCGACAATTCCGCAAACTGCGGCGCGAGCTCCGCGCCGAGGCCGGTGATGCCGCTCGCCGCTTCCCATTCCGCCGCGATGCGCTCCGGCAGCGCAAAGGACGTGCACCAATTGACCGTCGTCCCGCCGCCGAGCGTCGCTCCGGCGAGAATCGTCACGCCGAGATCCTGCGTTGCCGTGAGGCCCGCGTCGAGATAGAGGTCGGACATGGCGAGTTCGCGCTGCGTGAACGCATTCGCATCGAACGCGCCGCCCGCTTCGAGCACGACGACGCGTTTGCCGGCGCGCGCGAACGCGCTCGCCGCGACGCCTCCGCCCGCACCGCTGCCGATGACGACGACGTCGGCCGAAATACGCTCGCCGTCGATCGCTTCGGTCAGCGCGAGCGCCGGATCCGTCGCCCCCCGATCGGATCGCGGTCCCGGATAACCGATCCGCGCCCACGTGGGATTGGGTGCGAGCGTTTCGTCGGATTCCGCGTAGCTAAGGTAGGTCACGAGCCGCTTGAGCGCCGCGAACCCCGTTCGCAGCAGCGGAACCGGCGCGTGGGCGAACGCGGTCAGCGTGCCCGCGCGCGTCTCGTACGACGCGCGCATGGGCAGCGCCAGGAGGTCGAGGAGCCGGTACGACTCCGCGCGGCGGCCGGGCTCGAGACCGTCGATCGCCGCGGCGGCCAAGCTCGTCACCCGGTCGAGGCGCGCGTCCTGCGGAGCGAGCGTATCGACGACGCTGCGGAGCGTCGTCGTTCGGCCGGCGTTCATCAGGCTAGGTTACGCTAATTAGCGGCGCCATCCCGTGGCGAGCGTGTTCTGGAGTTTCTGGCACGGTCAAGGGAGCGTAAGTCGGCGCGCAAAGTCGCGCGCCGGCGGCGATTACACCGCCATTGCCGGTGCCGGAATGTCGGCCGCGCGCACGTAGTCGGCGCCGAGTTGCGCGAAGAGTTCGCGTTCGGGAATCGGGGTCGGTATCGTGAGCGGCACGCCGGCGAGCATGCGCTTGGCCAAATCCATCCACGGCGCGCCGAGGGCTCCCGTGACGTCCATTTCGAAAACGGTCTGGGCCGTGAGCCGCGATTTACGCACGCCGTCGTTCTCCGGAATGCACGTCAGGCACACGGAACCGATGCGCTCGGCGAACGGTCCGACCAGTTCGGCATTCGACGCCCGGTTTGCGACGAGGCCGGCGAGCGTGCCGCCGCCCGTTTTCTGTTTGATGCCGATTGCGGTCGCGATGCGATTAGCGGCGAAGATCGAATCGAAATCGTTCGTGGCGACGATGATCACTTGTTCGGAATGTTGCAGCGGGGCGGAAAAACCGCCGCACACCACGTCGCCGAGGACGTCGAACATCATCACGTCGTAGTCTTTGTAGACGCCGAACTTTTCCAGCAGCTTCACGGTTTCGCCGACGACGTAACCGCCGCAGCCCGCACCTGCCGGCGGCCCTCCGGCCTCCACGCAGTCGACCCCGAACTTCCCTTTGAAGATGATTTCGTCGCGCTCGATCTCTTCGGTTTTGAATTTGTAGGAAGAGAGAACTTCGACCACGGTGGGGATCAAATTGCCCGTCAGCGTGAACGTCGAATCGTGTTTGGGATCGCAGCCGACCTGGATCGTCCTGTTTCCGAGCCGTCCGAAAGCGGCCGAGAGATTCGACGAGAAGGTGCTCTTCCCGATTCCGCCCTTGCCATAGACCGCAATTTTCAACATGGAAACTTCCTCGCTTCGGCTGCTTTTCCAACCCTACGCCATCCCTCGAAGCGGCGGCCGTGACGCGCCTCACCGGCCGCGGGGGCGCGGACCGGCCGGGGCGAGAACCCTCGAGCCGACGTGATCGTAACCATCTCTCGCGAGTACGGCGCGGCCGGGCTCGCCGTGGCCGACGGCCTCGCTCGCGCGCTCGGCTACGAGCTCCTCACCGACGACCTCCCCCGAATGGTCGCGGAGCGGCTTGGAACCTCGGCGGACGCCGTCGCGGCGATTGCGAGCGCGGATCAGCCGCTCCCGGAGCGTCTTCTGGCCGGCCTCGAAATGGGAACGTCCGATGTGGTCTCCAACGTGGTTCCGGAATCGCCGGCGGATTTCGATGAGTCGGTCCGCCGCGAGATCGAACGCACGATCCGCGAGCGCACGGCGGCGGGCAATATCGTCGTCCTCGGCCGGAACGCGGGCGCCGTGCTCGGCCGGCGTCCGGGCCTGCTCAGCGTGTTTCTCACCGCGGCCCGCGACTGGCGAGCCGACCGGCTCGTGGCTGCGTTCGCGCAATCGCGGGCCGGCGCGCTTGCCGACATGGACCGTATCGACGCCGCGCGCCGCAAGATCACGAAGGACCGCTACGGGATCCGGTTCGGCGATGCGCGTTCGTACGATCTCGTGGTCGACGTTTCGCGCTTCGGCATCGCTGGCGCGACGGCGCTCGTCGCGACGGCGGTACGGACGGCCGAGGCCGCGCCGGTGGAGAGCGCGTGAATGTAACCGAACGCCTCGTCCCGATCGAACCGCAGGTCCCGCGCCGCCGCTCGAACTTTCTCGCGCCGTTCCGTTACCGCGATTTTCGCTTGCTCTGGACCGGCCTGATCATCTCGAATCTCGGCACCTGGATGCAGCTCACGACGCTCGGGTATCTGGTCGTCAAGCTCGCGGGCACGCCGCGCTTGGCGTCGCTCGACGTCGGCATCCTCGGCGCGTCGTCCGCCGTTCCCGTGCTGTTGCTCTCGCCGCTCGCGGGCGTCGTGGCCGACCGTTTTCCGCGCCGCCAAGTCTTGCTCGTCACAAACTCCCTGCAGATCGTAACGGCTCTCGTGCTCGCGGTGCTCGCGTCGACCGGCCTTCTCGTCCTGTGGGAAATCTTCATCATCGCCGGGATTCGCTCGACCACCCAGGCGTTCGATGCGCCCGCGCGCCAGAGCTGGGTGCCGCTGCTCGTGCCGCGCGAATATCTCGGCAATGCGATCGGCCTGAATTCGGTGGCTTTCAACGCGCCGAGCGTGCTCGGGCCGCCGGTCGCGGGCATTCTCATTCTCTACGTCGGGATCTCGACGTCGTTTTATCTGAACGCGGTGCTGACCTTGGCGACGGTGGTCGCCGTGCTCCTGATGAAGGCGCCGCCCCCGAGTTCGACCGTTCGTGAGAACGTCTTCGCTTCGATCCTCCACGGCGTGCGCTGGCTTTTGACGCACCGCGTGCTGCGTTCGGTGCTGCTGCTGCTCGTCGCAACCTGTCTGCTCGTTCGGCCGTACTCGCAGTTGATGCCGGCGTACGCGCGGCACGTCGTCAACGTCGACGCACGCGGTCTTGGGCTCTTGCTCGCTGCCTCGGGAGCGGGCGCGATCGGCGGGTCGCTCGCGACCGCCCTCGTCGGTGCGCGCCGGCGCGGCATCATCTGGTTTGCGAGCGCCTGCGTCATGGCGTGCGGCACGATCGCGCTCGGCCTCGTTCATTCATTCGTGCCCGCGTTCGTCGTGCTCGTCGTCGTCGGCCTCGCCGTGCTCTCGTTTACGGGCAGTTCGAACGTGCTGCTTCAGACGCTTTCGCCCGAGGACATGCGCGGCCGGGCCAT
>Ga0116227_10010117_pt1 | contig 16660 bp, 9 predicted proteins | sample S1TSphgellanicum_FD_89693 | JGI IMG/M metagenome (GOLD analysis project Ga0116227, IMG submission 89693) | Host-associated microbial communities from peat moss isolated from Minnesota, USA - S1T2_Fb - Sphagnum magellanicum MG | ecosystem: Host-associated > Plants > Peat moss > Unclassified...
CATTGTACAAAAATGTTAATCCCTAAATTATAGCACAACTTTAAACCTTAGCACCAAAACCCTAAACTCTAGTTTAAAGACCTTCATACTTAAACCATAAAAAAACCTTAAACCATTGCACAAAAATGTTAAACCCTAAACCTTAAAGCCTAGTAGCAAACCCTAAACGTTAATTCAAAGACCTTAAACACTAAACCATATAAGAAAAACCTTATACCATGATTGCACAAAATTTTTAATCCTTGAACCATAACACAACTTTAAACCTTAGTTCAAAGACCTTCAAACCTAAACCATAAAAAAAAACCTTAAACCATTGCACAAAAGTGCTAAACCTAAAACCTTAAACATTAACTTAAAGAATTTAAACATTAAACCATATAAGAAAAGCCCTAAACCATTGTAGAATGTAAACACATGCATAATTTTGATTTATTTATCAAATTCTTAGTATATTATTTATTATATGGTACAAAATGTAAAATAACTAACATTCTAAGTTGTGTTTAAGGTTTATATAAAATATTATACAATGATCATACCATTTTAAATATTTTAATTTCAAATGAAATAATCATAATGAATGAATAATAATGATATTTAGTTTAACATTTATTAATCCTGAGGTTATAATAAAAACTAATTTGAAAATATTCTATTATTTTATTTATATATTATTATTATTTTATTATATCTTACTATTTACTGAAATTATAATTAAAAACTGCATGATGAAAATTTGAGAGATGAAAAACCATGGGATGGAAAGGTGCAAAATGATGTGAGGCAACTTTCCACCCCTCCACTCTTGGTTCTATGAAGTGATTATATTCAGAGGTATATATGTTATTGGTGAAAAAAAATGCAAAGTGTATCTATAGATATTAAATTGTGTTTATAGTTGAAATCAAATAGTTTGCCTACTATGCATCATTTATGATTTGGAATTGATAGATATATTTTCAAAGTTCAAACTTTCCAAATCTTAAAACTTTATGTTAAATTATCACCCACTTAAACTAACTTCCAAGGAGTCAACATAATGCTCAATTTGATAGCAAACCTCTAGTCACTCAAAACATTATTACCATCACATACGTTATCCAAATCTAGCTTGCATTAGTTCATTAAAAAACTAGCTAAAAAACACACCTACTACCTAATCTCAAGCCTTGCATTTAAATCAATAAAAAGTTATGGTATATAACCCAAAAGGTTTTTATGAAAGTAGAAAGTTCAATTTAATAGTAGACCTTCAGTCATTTAAAACATTGTTAGCATCACATACATTATCCAAATCTAGCTTGCATTAGTTCATTAAAAAACTTACTACAAGGCGCACCTACTTATCAAATTTCAAGCCTTGCACCTTAGTTAATAAAAAGTTGTGCCATATAGCCCTAGAAGGTTTTACATAAGTAAAAAGCTCAATTTAATAATAGACCTTTAATCACTTAAAACATTGTTGCCATCACATACATTATCCAAATTTAGCTTGCATTAGTTCATTGGAAAGTTAGTTATAAGGCGCACTTACTTGCCAAATTTCAAATTCTACACCTAGACTAAAAAAAAGTTATGCTACAAAACTTGAGAGGTCTTATGAAATTTCTATAAGATTTTAATCTCCAAATCTACCCCTACTAATTTCCATTCTTTCAAAGGTATTATTATTATCCAATCTATTTTCCTTCTTTCCACCATCTATTAGGACTAATCATTTTTTTCCTTTTAAGGAAAGTTGTAAGAACAAGTTTTCAAAGATTTAAATCGAAAATCACATCCCAAAAGGGAGAGACAAATGATCCAAATTTGTGCTTTTAAAAAGAAGGGGAAAGAAAGAGGTGAAAAAAAACCCCAACTTGATGGCCAATGGAAGGTTCTAAGCTTGGTGACCCTTGGAAGGTTCCAAGCTTCATGGGCCTTGGAAGGTTCCAAACTTGGTGGCCCTTGGAATGTTCCATGTTTGGTTGCTTTTGGAAGGAGAAGGAAAATGAGAAGAAGAAACATCCTTTTCATCTCTTTCCACTTTTCACCACAGAAGATTTTATTTAATTTTTTTTTCTACTGATTTTAGGGTTTTGTTTTACCATGGTTCTAAACCATTATTTCACATTATTTTTTTCCTTGACCTATAAATTATAATCATGCATTTTGAAGTACCAAGTTTTCCACACACTCATCGCCAAGTTGATTTTGATAAAAGATTTTTTCTTTTCCTTGAATTCATGGCATTACGCATGATTATGTTTTACGGGCCTCAAGCCACACAAATGAATGAAAAATCGTTTCAGGAGTTGACCTTAGATTTAACACTAATTTAACACCCTTGTGATGAAGATCCTAAACCACAAAAGGTGTGCTTTTGTTTTGAAGTCAAACTGTTTCGAGCTTGGTATTATTGAATTTTTTCGAACCCTCATACCTTGGTGATTTTGTTGTAGGTCGATTTTGTTTTTGGCAATGAATCTAAAATTGTTTACAAAGGTTTTTACAAAATTGAAGACACTTCGATTTTTGCATGGTTTTTAATTCATGGCATTGAACATTATTGTTGGTTGCGTGGTTCGATTCATTGACTTTTTCCTAAGAACAAGGCGGATTATTTAATTCGCACCATTTAACGCATCCTACATTTCTTGCAGTTATGAACTACCACTATGGCATAACTTAGGACTCATTATGTACTTGTTGCTCCTCCCCGAACTTTTCCATAATTTGAATAAAAACTTTGTTCATCATGAAATCCATGTTTTAATTACCACCTTATCGCCATACTCATTTTAATTGTTATGTTGTTTGAAATTAATCCTACCTATTTAAAATGTTTGAAGATTACTTTATTTGCATTGAACCCTTTCATTGACACCCCTTAATTGCTTCAAGAATCTCAAATCATCCTTGCTTGCATGACTATTCACTAAATATCAGAATGAAACCAATGTTGTGTCGAACATTACAAATTTTTGTTGTTTATTTTTAACCCCAACCCTTTAAAGAATTTTCATTCCCAATCATGTGATTGAAATTCTAAAATTATGATTATTAGTTTTTATTAAAGAAAAGAATCAAATTTCGAAACAAAAACAACCCCCCATGCAACCATGTGCACCCATCATTGTTCATTTTAACATGAAATTGTTAAAAACCCTTAATAGCCTTATCACACCCTAGTATCCCTGATGTAATCCTTGAAAATTGAGACTATTACACATGGCCATGTTAGTAGGGTTCATAGACGAAAAGGAAACCAAAACCAAAGCCAATTAGGGCTTTTACAATGTTATTTCATTTCTCCTCTTCGAGTCGATTTAATTCCGCTCTTTTTCACATCTTGCATTTCTCTTTTCATCTCACTTTCTCTTTTTCAATTTAATGTTTTTTCTAGCTTCAAATCATTCTTCCTCATTATTCCACTTTCACACATCTACAACTTTGAGTTCTTCATTTTTCTTATCCTTCTCCTCCGCACATTTTTTTGTTTTTACATAGTTTGTGCACAAGTCCGCATTTTCTCGCGTCAACAACAATAGTTTCAAAGCAATAATTTTGATGCACATGCTTCAACATATGCAAATAACATTAGTAAGATTCTTCTCAATTTCTTCCTATTTTTTAGTTGAATTTGCAACCAAGGTCTCTTGTTGTTTTGTGAGCTTTAAATGAAACCTTTGCTTTCTTTTCATTTTTGGTAGACCTGTCTTAGGTCTATTTTTTTTCATTCCAATTTACAATGACACCTTATTTTTTCTTGTTCTTGTGTCAATTTATCTTGTGATCTTTTCTATTTTTCACACTAAAAGACATATCCTTGGTCTTTCCATTCATATTTCCCATTTACAATGAGCTTTAAACCCTTTAAGTTATTCTTTCAATTTTTCTTACCTCTTCTATTTTTGTCACTAGCAAATCCCTTCTAAGTCCTTTTTTTTCATTCATTGGTTCACATCTATTGACTTCCTTCTTAGGTTTATTTTTTCAATTAATATTTTCAATGAGCCTTTAACCTTTGAAATTCTCCTTTCAATTTTGTAGACCTACTTATAATACTTACACATTGTTTCTACTATTTTTCAAATCTTTAGATCACATTCATTATTCCCATCATAACCTCCATTCGAGTTATAAATTTCTTACGATAACATTGAAAATAGCATGACAAGGACCATGAACACAAGTTCACAATTGAGCAATCATTTTCAAAAAGATTGATTTAAGGTTTATGGTCTCAAATGGTGCACACAATTGCATATTTATTTTTATTCATGTCTAATGATTTTTAATAATGTCCAAACATAGAGTCCATATGTGTGTTAGAATGCATCAATTTACATGGGTTAGAATGTAAGAATCTAGAAATTGTTCTCACAATGTGTTATGTCCAAGCCATGACATAATGGTTTTTGGCACAACAAAAATTGAGTGTATTCAATGCCACTACCTCGATCAAAACAAACCTTTAACAAAACAAAAGGTTAGTATTACACAACCATTCTCATCAAAATAATTTTAGGGATTTAGGACTCCTATAATTTCGTTCAATTTTTTTTTCTTACACCTTGAATGTAAATATTATAATCAAATTACACTACCATATTTTGATATTTTCTTGGTGTTATTCAACAAAGATTATTATTTTTTCATCATAATTTAGACTTTAAATATTTTTACAATAATTGTGGGCAAAAAAAAAAAAAAAAATGATATTTTGAAAATCTTGTAGTTTTTAGTTCATTTTAGGGATTCCACAAGGCAACATTACGAAAACCCAAAACCAATCGTTCATTATCTAGATGGATTTTAGGACTACTTGGTTATAATAAAAAATATGCTAGCACCCACATAGACGTACAAAAATTGTGTAAGTAAGGTTCTAACAAATCCCTAAACGAAAGAATGTTTGGCAACAACTAAGAAATATTTGCTACCTCATTTAGTTAAACAAACATTTTTTCTAGATTTCATTCAAAGTGACCATAGAAAATGCCTGGTGGCCACCAAGCGTTTTCATACGGTTCAACCCAAAGTGAATGTAAAAAACACTTGGTGGCCACTAGGTGTTTTTTTGTGATTAAGCTCGAAGTGATTGTAGAAAACACATAGTGGCCATTAAGAGTTTTTTCACAATTTAGTGAACGTAGAAAATGTTTGGGTGCCACCAAGTGTTTTTTTGTGATTTAATGAATGCAAAAAATGTTGAGCGACCACCTGGCATTTTTTTGTGATTTAATGAACGTAGAAAACCCCTTGCAGCCACTTGACATTTCTCACGATTTAGTGAGTGTAAGAAACACTTAATGGCCACCAAGTGTTTTCTTGCGATTTAGTGAGCATAGAAAACTCCTCGTGGCCACCTTGCATTTTTTCATGATTTAGTGAGCGTAGGAAATGCGTAACGGCCACTAGGTGTTTTTTCACAATTTAATGAACATAGAAAACCCCTCATGGCCTATTGGCATTTTTTTTCTATTTAATGAGCATAGGAAATGCTTTGTGGCCACTAGGCGTTTTCTCGCAATTTAGTGAACACGGGAAGTTCCTAGCAGCCATCAAGCATTTTCTTATGATTTAGTGAGTGCAAGAAATGTTTGGCAACCATTAGGCATTTTTTCATGATTTAATGAGTGTAGGAAAACCCTAGCGGCCATTAGGTGTTTTTTTGCGATTTAGTGAGCACAAAAAACGCTTAGTGAGTAGTAGGTTTTTCTCGCAATTCAGTGAGCACAAAAAAACCGTTAACAACCATTAGGCATTTTTTCGCAATTGAACCCAAATAATCACAAAAATTTCAAGTACTAGGAAAAAAACACCCTTTGCTATAATGTGGAAGAAATGTTTTAATCCATGTTATTTGTTTCCTCATGGGTCATCTAGATGAATTAGAAAAGAAGCCACATTTGTTTGATAAGATTGTATCATCAAATCAAGCTATTGGGAGTATTTTTTCTTGTTGATTTACATATCAACACCTTGTATTTAATTTTTTGTTTCATGGTGTCATGCTAATAATGTTCATCCAAAAACTTTATGGTAGATTTATCTAATAGGCGAATGATCTCTTAAACATCATGAAGCCATGGGCATAACATTCAAATTTGGTGACATCATTTCCATTTCAGATTTGAGCGAGGATGGTAGGGTTCAAGTTGGAGCTAGAAAGTCAAAGATCCTTTAGTGGTTTTGATGCATGGTGTTAATGGAGTTGAAAATTGTTTAGTTGTAACCGTCATATTTGTGTTTGATTCTTTTACCTTATTTTAGTTATAGGATATTGTAGGTCATTAGTTGGAAATGATTGTTTTTGGCCTACAAGGGATGTTTGCGTGATGGAAAATGCACCTTCATTTCTACCACAAGAAGATATTTTCTAGGAGGATTTTAATAGCTTACAAAATAGGTAAATGTCTTGTAGGGATGAAGCTTTATCCACAACTTTATGTTTTGAGAATTTCAATAGTAATGAAAAAATCAACAATAGAATGGATGAGCCTACTTGTGACAAGTTCAATGAATAAACAAATTATAGCTTTGATGATGGTGGGGAAGGAAAAACGAAAAAATCTTCCTCTGATTCCTTGGATGAAGGAAGGAATGAAAAAGAGAAACAAGGAATGAAGTGAAGAAAGAAATGAAAGAGGGGATTCACACATTCTAGCAAAAGGTAGGTGTTTTTGGTGAAGTGTTAATTGTGACCTTGTTGATTCAGATATTGGGGTCTTTGTTGCAAGTGGACGTGTGATAACATGTGACCATGGGAAATAGTTCTTGATGATTAGCTTGGGACTAAATATTTTGCATTGCCTGAGTAATGTTGTAGTGGTAAAGATAATTTGGAAATGATCATTGTTTCAAACCATTTTTGATGGTTATTCCTTAAGGCAATTTTTCATACCATACAATGAAAACCACATACTAGCTATTGATGAGGAGGGAGAAATTGGTGTTAGGGAAAAATATATATGTTTAGAAGAGGAAATAAAGGGGATGTCATTCTGAAACCTTAGTTTCAAGGATTGAAAAGTTTTTATCTAATGAGTCTATTTAGGATGTTAGTGCCATATTATGTTGCCCACAAAATTACTATCAATATTTTCTTCATGAAAAGACCTTGCTATTGAGAGAAGAGTTTTGGAGACCATCCTTTGAAGACTATAGAGTGTATGGTTTAAATATTCCTAGAAGGTTGGATAGGAGAAGGGACATGAAGCAACATAATTTATCATGATTCGAGAAATAGATATATGTGAAATTGCATTATACATGATAATTGGCTTGTTGAGATCGAAATATATGTTATACAAGGTAGATTGTAAACGAGGTTGTAAATCTTTGCCCCATGGAAACAAGGGTTTACATATACTACAAACTCCAACAAAACAAGTAGAGTCAAATGTTCAATGATTGATAACTTGTGTGTTGACATAATTCACATCAAATGAAAGGAATTGGAAATGGTAGACAAGATGTCCGACATCTATTGGTTGATATTTGGAAAAGTCTTCAAGAATGAAGTGATGAAATAAGATACAAAGTATGTATTCATAATATGTGAATATTATGACTTAGTTTTTCCAAAATTAGTGTAGGTGTGTTGGTTTACTAGTTTAATCATCAGCATGAATCATTGTCATGTGTTATGCAGTATGAGGTTTATTGTTCTTATTTTTTTCATTACATTTTTGTAGATAAGTAAAAAGTTAAACATTAAAGGTATTTTTCAATCTACAATGAGTAGATTGAAGAATAGACACCATTTTCATATATATATCTACAAAAGAGAGGGTAGGTTTTTGTAAAATGAATTGTGTGTGAATCCTTCAAAGATTTAATATTGAAGTTGGGAAAAAAAATAGTGATGCAAAAGAATATGAATTGAAGTTGAAAAAAACACATTTTGCATCAAGAATCATGCAAAAGCTTGTACCATACTTAAAGGTCGAAATCTATGCACCCTATATATTGGTTTTTATGTGTTATCCATGACAAAATGGATCATGTGAAAACTACACTTCCAAGGTTCCAAGTGGCCAACAAAATGATTTCTAGGCTTGGAGAATTGCCCATTACCTTCATTAGTAAAATAGCACACAGTCATGGCAATGATAGATATATGTAGTATTCCAATGGGTTATGGCTTAATGATCCCAATTTCATAGTTGGATCCTTGTTGCGGTTATTTTAAATTTTGGAAAAAACTCCAATTTGTGAGTGAAAAATCTTTTTGGGGCACATTCCACAAAATATGATTTTCCTTACAAGACACAAACAATTCATTATAGGCATTGGTGTCCTTTGTGTGAAATTTTAATAATTGTGTTTATAATTGAAATAAAAATTTGGACCTTTCATTCTTAGCTTTAAAATCAATAATCTATTATGTTGCAGTTGGTGGCCACCGAGAAAAATAGTATGTTAAATTTGAAACTAAAATAAAATAAAATTGCAAACAACATCTTTAGATCCATAGACAGTGTAGCCATTGTTAGATTGGCATGGTGGCCTTTCTTTGAATTTGAAATATTTGAATATCTTTATCACTAATGGGAGCATTAACACATGGTTGTCACTATTACAATATATATCACTTGGTGGCCAATAGGTAGAATACTCCTATCATAGTTTATTGAATTCAAATATATTAATGTATTTGTTTTAATATGAGCATGATTTTTGGATCTATAAACATTATGGGCATTGTTGGATTGGCATGGTGTTTGTTCCTTAAACTAAATTATGTTTGTGATTAATGAAAGTGTTGACTTGTGGTTTTCATATTCAATAATATATTATGGTGCACCTAGTGGCCAGTAGGTGAAATATTGATTTCATGTTATATAAATTTTAATACAAATAATATTTTTTGATCCATTTATGGATCCATTGCCGGATTGGCATGGTGTCCCTTATTCAAAATTCAAAGAATCAAGTTTTTTGTTGTTAGTAATGGGAGCATTAACCCTTGGTTTGAAATAATTCTTCATAACTATTGACACACATTGTGTTCTAGAGTTGAGAATAGTGATAGATTATGTCATCTTTCAATTGTAGCTTGAAAGTGAATAGTGATAACCCAAGTTGAAGGGTTTTTTCACCTTAGATGGATTAAAAATGCACTGTAATTGTCCCATCAAATTTATATGAATTCTTTTGAGAAGTCATTGGTTTTGGAACATTTGTCAAGCTTTGGTTTTTTGCACAATGTGTCATGTATATCCACTGTCGTTCCCCTCTTTTATTAGACACAATATGTACAAGTTGATGTTATTTTTCGGGAATTTTTGGTGACATTTTCATGTTTACTTAACAATAAGCTTATTAAGTTAAGCATTTAAATGGCATTCATTTACGAAATGATCACAAATTTGTTAAATCAGGTGCCCACCAGTTGGAGTTCATCCCATCCACCACGTTGTTTAAAGTCCGAAATTAACAATTTAGTCTTAAATTAATTAAATGTGTTATATGATGATTTGGGTGAAAGCACATTATAAGGGGGTCAAGATTGTCGTCACATTGTACTATTTTTTTAAGGATCCCATGTTTGAACTTCAACCATGTAAATATGTGTTATATGATGATTTGGGTGAAAGTAAAATGGGTATAAAGGAATCAAACAAAATTATTGAATGAAATCATAGTTTCTTAATTGAGTGCAACAATTAAAGTTATAATAGGAGCATAAATGGAAGTGCATGTAGACATGTTAGCAGCTTAGAATGACCAAGGAACAACCACAAATGGTTGACATAACAAATTGAAGGACATGTTTTTTTCCATTTACTATAACAAGGATTTCGATGATGGAATTAAAGTGGAGGGAAGGTAATGTTACAAGGTGTGTAATAAAGATTTAATAAGACATGACTAAGACACTTATTTATTTTGATTTAAAAATTATTTTGGAAATAAATGATTTATGATTTTGTTTTTGATTATGATAAAGGTTGAGAGTTTTTTTTACACATAGACAAATTTTGAAAGTTGTTAAAGAATAGTGACAGAGACATAATATGTAGTTGAAAGTTTTGTTGAGCTATGAACCATAAATTTTCATGTTTTCATTTTTTATTTCAGCATTTTAATACTATAAATGTTTGGTTTTTTCAATCTTGCGTAAAGAAAACAATAGCATGATGGTAAGGAAACAATGAATAAACTTTGAATCTATTGTGTTTTTCTATTATAATAACTAAAACCTAGTCATAGATTTTGATTATCACAAATAATCCAAAATCTAAGAAATAATAAAACAATAATAATATTGAAACAAATGGGTGAATATAGTTTGAAAGGTAATTTGAATAGTTTGGAACAACAGATTGTATGTGAATCAAGTGCAATTATGTTCATAATCTATAGTGTTTGTTAGTAGGTAAAGAAAAAATCAAAGTAAAATTTGTGTCTACCAAAGATCATAATCATCATCATTATTATAACATAATGTATTAACAAATCTTTTAAGAACATCTAACACAAACTTCACAACTTGAAAATAAATTGAAAATTTTGGTGAAGAAGAGTCTTCCTCATGGTTGTTTTTTTACATGTGCAAAATTTTACGAATAAACTACCATTAAAAATTTAATTTTTTGTAGTCCTTGTTGACAATCACAACATTGTGACAAGGCTATTGCAAAGTGAAAATAAATTCCACTTAGTAATTAATTTGTTCATATTTGCTCCAATTTCATGAACTTGTTATAAAAAATTTTTTCATTGAAAATGTAGTTAGGCTAAATGTTGTTTTTACCATTTTACATAAAAATAATGGATTTCCAAAAGTAATAAAATATGATAATTTGTTGTCAAATAAGGGTTCTAAATCGATATTCATAAAATTATTGGTGTATTTTTACACAAAGGTACAACTACCAATCAATTGTATATTGATGGGTTTAATAACATTTTTATGTTTGAAGTTCAAATTAACTACATGTGTGATCTTTATAAAATTTCAAAGAGATAATTGAAATCTTACATGTTATTATTTTTCATATTATATGTAGTCCTAGTTTTCCCTAAAATTGTTTGCATTGTACAATGCATCTACCCTTTGTGTGCAATTGTGAATGTATTTTGCCTAATTCATTTTGATTCCATGACAGTTTACAAGGAAATCCCACATAAGAATGCTAAGGTGATTTCCATAAGTTAGTGGATGCACATAAAAAATTTGATTCAAATGATTCAATGATTCACAATCCTTTTTAGTCAAATGATCATTCACCTTCACCTTGAAACCATTTGCATTCCTACTTCTAAAAACCTTAGTAACTTGTTCAATGGAAACAACATCCAAATCAATGTCATGGTGGGGGATCAATTCCAAAGTTATACAAGTTCAACTTCTTAACAAAGTCTTCTACATTCCAAAGAGTGTGTCCAAACATTTCATTGAGTTTTTGTAGCTTTTCACACTCATCTAAAAACCGATTCCTTCATGTTGCTAAGGCAAGGGGTTCCCTTTTCATGGTTCCATTCAAAAGACCATTGCAAGCCATCTCAAATTCAATGTGCAACTTATTAAATCCTAAGTTTTTTGAGACAAACAACATTTAAAATTACCAACCCACCTTTGGAATTGCCTTTGAAAAGTTAACATGAGTTGTTTTTCCAAAGCCCCATTCTACTTTCCATCATTATAAGAAATCATGATTTATTTGACTAAAAATTAAACCAAAAACCAGTTATTTTGACATTTGGTTAATCTGACCAATTAGTCATATTGGACAAGTTGATTTGAACATGTCCACGTTGATTAATGGTTTTTTTGATTGACCATAAAATGGTGTTTTTGATTAGTCAAATCGGACAAGAATTTGGGCAGCCCAAAAAACTCAATTTGTAAACATGAAAATGTAAATAATAAATAAATAATAAGTCTCTACCTATCCACAACCCATCGATGTATTATACATTTACACACATGTATGAGGTATATATACAAATATACATACTTCACATAATATATGTTAGTAAAGGGAATTAAACCTTGGTCTCCTTGGTTCCACACCAATGTCTTGGCCATCAAACCACCCCATCACTTTGTAAAACAATATGATACTAAATGGATTTAACATGTATCTTTGAACTCCCATAATTTTTTTTCAATGTGTATAACAACATTTGAATTTCAATTTTTTTCATAAGTAGGTTAGTGGGTCCATAATTAGCTAGATAAGTAAATATGTAGGTAGATACTAAGTAGGTAGATAGATAAATAAAATATAGATAGGTAGATACTAAGTAACTTTGGTAAATAGTAGGTAGATAGTAATAGGACATAAATAGGTAGATGGTAGGTAAATAAGTAAATAGGTAGGTAGGTAAATAGGTAAATAGGTAGGTAGGACATAGGTAGGTAGATGGTAGGTAAATAGATAAGTAGGTAAGTAAGACATACGTAGATAGATGGTAATTAAGTAGGTAAGTAGGACATACGTAGATAGATGTAATTAAGTAGGTAAATAGGACATACGTAGATAGATGGTAAGTAAGTAGGTAAATAGGACATACGTAGATAGATGTAATTAAGTAGGTAAATAGGACATACGTAGATAGATGGTAAGTAAGTAGGTAGGTAGGACATAAATAGGTAGATGGTAGGTAAATAGGTAGGTAGGACATAGGTAAATAAATGGTAGGTAAATAAGTAGGTAGGACATAGGTAAATAGATGGTAGGTAAATAGGTAAGTAGGTAAGTAAAATATAGGTAAATAGGTAAGTAAGTAAGTAAAACATAAGTAAATAGATGATAGGTAAATAGGTAAGTAGGTAAATAAAACAAGGTAAATAGATGGTAGGTAAATAGGTAAGTAGGTAGATAGGTAGGACATAGGTAGGTATAGTTAAGTAAGTAAATAGGTAGGTATGTGTTAGGTAAGTATGTAGGTAGGTAGCTTAGTAGGCATTGCAAGTAAGCTAGCTAACGAAATTAATATGCCAATTTGACTAAACATAACCATTTAATATGGCCAATTTGACTAAGCCATGGACATTTTGATGGACCATTTAAAAACTTTATCCTTTTTGATTAGATGTATGACTTAACATTTGGTCAAAATGGTCACTTCAATAGAAAAACCAACCAAAAAAATCATGTGTTTTTCATGCCCCATGCATTTAGTTAAAGTGAACATCCTTTTGGTCAATATGGACACTTTATTCAAGTTGAACCTTTTAAAAAACCATGATTTCTTGTAGTGCATGTATTTTTTTGGGCATGAAAAATTTACTTATTGGTTCACTTGAATGTGATTTCACCCACTTATGCAATATATTATTATTTTAAAAATCCAACCTTATGTATTGTAATAATTGTCAATTTTTTTTCTAATGGTCTAAAAAACATTCAATTTGGACAACTATGAAACCTTGATTGAAATTATTGAAACACTTTAAAGCTTCTAATTGATTCTAAAGTCATAATGCATTTTGGATTGTTGTAGATCCTTTCTTGCACTTCCATACATTTCCCTTTCACATTGAAAGTGTGAATTTGAAATCTTATTATGCCTTGGATTATTCCTGAAGTCTTTCCCTTATTTTGGCCTAGCCTTGGTTATGAGCTCAAAATTAGGGTTGTGACATATTATACCTATGACCAATGTTTGGCATTTCTTTGTTAAATATTTATTTATTTTTAAAAATGAAATTTAGTAGTTTCAAATTTGGTTTTCCAAAATTTCAACAACTAAAAAATATATATTCAAAATACATCTTGTTTTGTGCATTTGTAATTTTTCAATTGTTTTCACTTTCAACAATTTGAACAAATATTGATAATTTTTTTTCTTTTTTAAATTCGACCTTTTGCAAATTATTTCGTGCCAAACATTTTTCATAAATACAATATTACCCACCATCCCAAAAGCCTTTTTGAGCACCTTCCTACTTATTATGGATGAAAATGGATCATTGTGATTAATGAACTTTATTTATTGTGCAATAATTTAATGTTAGATTATAATTTTAATATAATATATGTCACAATAAACACCACATATTATACATTGTAATGGATGAAATCATAAAGTGTGTCATGACCAGTTGCCTTTTGAGTGAGAAAAACCACATTCTTTTGTAATGTTTCACCATAAACATACATAATCTTTAAATAGATCGAAGAATATGTTTAAATGAGGAATTACAAAACCTTAAGGCTTACATTTTCAAAAGGTCCTATTTCATAGAGTCTAATTAATATCACTAGTGAAACTTTGTGCCCCTTAAACACAATGTCAATTCCACTAGACATGGCTTTTGCCTTGCAAGTTGTCAATGCAAACTTGTCTGCAAAACAAAAGAAACCAACAAGGTCATTATTTACCTTTTTGACAAGAAGATAAAATGTAAAATTGATCCAAAACACAATGGATTTAGTTAACAATTAAAAAAGCCTCAACATACAATTCAAGATTTTTTTGGTTTCAAGTTTGTCCTTTTAGTTGCTACAAGTGTTCTATCAAGTTGTTGTGATTTGTGTAAAATTCATGTGTCCATTTTATGGCTTTAATTCCTTGCCTAAGTAGGGATGAAAAACAAATGTTGACAAAGTTGAATGTCCAAATTCTCCTCAAAATGCCTTCAGATTATCAATACATCTGATAAATATTTTTGTGTCTATATTACCATCCTTCCACTTAAATATATTCCTTGTTTTGTGTTATTTTACATAATATAACAATTTAGAAATGAAACCTATCATCGTGCCAACGGACTGAGCTCCCAAATTTTGAACATGGCCGATTTGACATGCACCTTAGAGCTGTCTCCTGTAATCAAGTAGTGCCTGGAATTCAGCTTCTATCACACTGAGGCACCGGAAAAAAAGAAGAAAAAGTAATAAAAATGAAAGGGAAAATTGCACTTAATACACATGAAGATTCAAGAAATTCAGGCTCGTTATCCTCATTGGCACCTGCGCTCCAATGCCTTCATTGACGATCCCCACCTAAAATCCCTTCTGAAAAGCGATCCTCCTAAATCTGTTAATCATTTCAGAAAACACCGTCAGGAGGGTTAGGGCAGACATAGGAAATGCTTATCAAACAACTACGACTCTTGCCGGACCCCTGCCTCTTTCACATATTTCCATATTTGCTCCCAGCCTAGCATTGTTGCTGGGGGCCTAACAAGTAATATGTGCAATAAAACATCAACTGTATCCAGTCTCAAAGACTGATATTCTTGATAAAATTATGTGATGTTTTCTTCGAACAAGAGCTTTCCACATGGAAGGATTAAAAAAGTTATTTTAAACATATGAAGGGTCTCACAACTTTTCGCCCTTCAGTGAAGTACATTAAAGGCTTCGAATTTGAGGCTGGAAATAATCAGCCCTGACATTGTTTCTACATAGTGCTGGCATATGTTGTTTTTCAATTAGACCATGCTAGTGTTGGCGCAGAAACATTTACTCCCCCACACAGCACACCAACCCCCAACTCTAAAATATTTCATAGACTCGATTTTGTCTGGAGGCTGCTGGCTCATAGTATGAGTTTACACTCTTGGGAATTGTGGTATGTAGTAAAGTTTCATATTTTCTCTACCTTTAAAGAGTATTTTCAGGACTCCAGAGTTAGTGGATGTTAGTTTTAAAATTCATTTAGGAATCTATTCATGATTGTTTTCAAAATATTTGTGTGTTTGATCTCTTTCAGGCAGAGGACAACAGTCTCCTATTAAAAATGGGTTAAATCGAGGTTATCTCCGCGCCAAGTTCATTTCCATTCAAATATAGGCCAGTAAAAAGTAAGGGATAACAAACATAGGGGAGCCATATATATCACATTGGAAAACATGGTATGAGCAAAGATAGGGCCCATCATACAGTGTGGATTATTTTTATAACTGGCATAAATAGAATTGAAATAGCAATGCAAAAAAATATTTTTAGTTGTTTTTAAAAAGGCATTTCAAAAAATTCTCTTTCTCTGATAGGTGCCTGAAAACACCCTTTGATCACGCATGGTTTTTAGAAAGTGTGAGAAGTGGCCATTACTAACTATAGATTAAGAAATAACCATGTTAGGTACTGATGTAGGTGTTCAAGAGTTTTTTTATTATTGGTTTTCTATTACTGTGTATAACGTTATGGAACCAAAAATGGATAATAACACAATGCCACATGTAAAGTCAAATGTTTGCATCCAAGTTGCCTAAAATTCTGGCCAATATTCCTGGCCTACTGATCAATAACCGGTGGACTTACTTCTTCACCCAGCCTGTTGTCCACGTGTTTTTTAGCGTCTTTTCAAATAATTGTGTGATAAACTTAATTCCATTCGTTTTCTTCACTCCTTTCCACTAACTAATGCAGAAAGTCTGAGAGAACCTTTAAAACTGTAACATGCTTGATACGGAATGTGAAGCCATAAGCCATAGTTGAACAATATTAGGTAGCGACTTACAAGGTGTTATGACGTTATGACCGGTTCTGCCACTCGCAAGATATAATTTTCTGGTACACTAATAGAAGCCATGTACACGTTTATTTCACTAAAATAGGATGTACATCTGGAACTCCGAGCTTTGATTATTTTGCAAGATTCGAAACCCATCCCCCCCCCCCCCTTTTATTACGCTGAAAAAAAGGAGGCCACAGGGTAGTTTGAAACCCTTTTCACCTTGGTTGGTAACCATATTTTGGCGGGG
>Ga0116227_10010118_pt1 | contig 16659 bp, 10 predicted proteins | sample S1TSphgellanicum_FD_89693 | JGI IMG/M metagenome (GOLD analysis project Ga0116227, IMG submission 89693) | Host-associated microbial communities from peat moss isolated from Minnesota, USA - S1T2_Fb - Sphagnum magellanicum MG | ecosystem: Host-associated > Plants > Peat moss > Unclassified...
AATACAGTGATGCATTGAGCATTGAATGATTACCATATATCATTACATGGTTTTTTCCCTTGTATATTTCCTCATCTTTCCATAAATTCAGTTTTTCACTCATCTTTTCCCACATCTCAACTAAAATTGTTGTTTTTCCCTCATTGCAGAAAACTTGAGATGGTAAATAGTTCAATTTTCCCCTTGTGGCCATGTGGGACCTCCTCACAGGCCCCTTTAAGCTGATCTCGGCCAGCTTTCTTATGGGTCTTTATACAACTTACAGATTCAGTGAGAAAGTCATCTTGGCATGGAAGTTTTGTGCCAAACCAAGATCATCACAAATGTTGATTAAAACAGTCAATTTACAATTGGTGAGAATCAGATTTTATTGGGCTTAAGATCCAGATGCACAGAATGTTCCAGTCCAGAGCTGTGTTACAAAATTATATAGGAAGTTGCAGTGATCATTGATAGTTTCATCTACTACAGCTTCTTTTTCTTCACCACCTTTTTTTGTACAGAAGACTTTCAAGGAGATGCAGAGCTCTTCTGTGGCTCCTTACAGTTGATCTGAATGAAACTGTGAAGCTTGGGTCCCTGCAACTAGAGAGACATACCTCCATGAACCTACTTCTGGAAGCTACTGCAGCAGCTGCAAGTGACTGTACATGGTTGACTCCTAGAGTGATGGTGATCAAGAGATCTTGAGAACAGGAAAGTTGAGAGAATTTTATTTCAAAAAGAAGAATTGCTGCTTCAACACAATTACAAGTGTGCAGAGATATATTTGTAGTTACTACACGAAGAATGGCCAAGCACTGAATGGAACGAGCTGCCGAGTTCCTACTACCTTGATCACATTTCCACTCAAAAATACACACACACGCACACAAACACGCTACAATTTCATAAGTTTGTGATCAGGTTTTGAAGAAAATTTCCGCCGATGAGTGCAGTTAGAAAAGATCTGAAACGAGCTGCAAATCACACCTGCGGTAAATCTCCATGAGTTGATCGAGGATGATGCATGGAGAGCTCGGGAGCCTGATCCTTAGTCGCATTTTCCGGGAGCCGGCTTGCTGTGATCTGGGGACGGGGAGCTGTAGACTGGAGACTCAGGAGAGCTGTACATTGGTGAAGGAGAGCTGTAGACTGGGGATTCCGGAGAGGATGGTGATGGAGAGCTGTAGACTGGGGATTCAGGAGAAGATGGTGATGGAGGGCTGTAGATTGGGGACTCAGGAGAGGATGGTGATGCAGAGCTGTAGTCTGGAGATTCTGGAGAGGATGGTGGTGGAGAGCTGTAGACTGGGGACTCAGGAGAGTATGACGGAGAACTGTAGTCTGGGGACTCGGGAGAGTAACTTGGAGAGCTGTAGACTGGAGATTCAGGCGAGGCTGGCGATCCCCAGCTGCTGCCGTCGTGTTCTTTGGGCTGTTTGTCATCATCACCACATCCCTTATCATCAGAATCGCCATGATGATCATCATCATGATGCTTCTTGCCATGGTCGAAGAGTCCATGACCGTCACCAGAGTCATGATCATCATGCTTGTCATGGTCGTCAAAGAATTCTGTACTAGCACTCAAGTCCTTTTGGGAACCCTTCAAGAAGCTAGCCTCGCGTGACCCCTCCGCCTGCTGCAGAACCCCACTACTGGTACCCACGATGGTGACCACCATCAGCAACAGTACCACGAATTGTACTCCTGTAATCTTCATTTTCATCTCTCACAGATACGATCCCTGCAGCTCAAGAATCAAACTAATCAAAACAGCAGCAGCAGCAGCAGGAGGAGGAGGTAGCTAGCTAGCTGTTGACAAATTTGACAAAATGAGATCACACAAAGCTTGCTAATTACAACAGGGCCAGTTGCGTCGACAATACCAACTACAGTCTAAAATCATCAGCAGACCGGGTGACACCCGGGACTAGAGAACAACTTTCACTAGATAAAGCTCGAGTTGAGGATAGACTTGCTACTGCACGCATCTGATGGAGCAACAAAGTAAGGCCGATCTGGGTAGTTATACTAGAACCCAACCACGCACCCAGCCGGGAAGTTCAGCTACTCCGGTGCTGTGCCACATCATGAGCAGGTAGCTAGCTACCGATGTTCAATGAGTGATGAGGAGTAGCACGCGGCAACACATTTACTTAAAATAAAATCCATCATCAACACCCAATCAACAATATTATGGCAAGGAGTTAGTGCAGGGACAAGAGTAATGAGGAAGGAGATGGCGGAGCAGCTGGCACGGAAACAAATTCGGGGGAAAGGCGATCCAAAAACCCCACTGCTACAAATGTGCGACGCAAATCTGCTCCGACGTTCCGACGTCGCAGGCGGTGAGACGTTAAAGCTGCCCATGATCTCCACTATAACTGCGCTCTGCAGTAAAGCTCAGCCCCCGCCCCTCCCACCCTTTTGCATGCATTCATTTAACAGCCTACCAATGGAGCCTATCAAGGGAGTGTTGTGCGGTCATTTGAATTTTTAAAGAATCACGGGTTCCGGTTATTTGAAAAGCTTTTAAAATTAAGATCCCAGACTGGTCAAGAACCGCCGGGTTTTTGGGTCGATTATTTGATTTTTCCAAATTTTAAAACCATGCTAGTAGAAATTAGATGAACCAGTTATTTGATTTTTCCAAATTTTACAAACTCTACTAGTAGTAATACAAGAACCAGTTATTTGCATTTTTTTTTATAATTCTAGAATCCGTGCTAGTAAATACCAAAAGCAGTAATTTGATTTCTTATTCTGAATGCTGCTAAGAACCGCCTTGATGACCGCCGGGGGTGTGTTCTTGTACATACCTACTACCTACCTACCTACCTACCTACCTACCCAATGCCTAGTGTACCTACCCTTCTTTGTCGGCTCTGGCTGCCTGCCTGTAAGGGACAGAGTGTACAAGAGACAACTGTACGGAAGGATATAGGTGTCATTCGGTGCCCCCCCCCCTCACTGATTTTGAGGAATGTTCAGCAGATGAATGTTTAGCTGACGAATGAACTCTGTGAGTCATCTTTTTTTTGCTGAACTTCATCCAATTTTACCTGTTTACTTTTATGACGAACCTGTGGTTAGCCCCCAGTTCTAGTCTTCTTTTTCTTTTTACCAAAAATATCGATTCCAGTTCCAGTTCCAGTTAGGAACCTGGTTCTTTTAAAAGTTCTGGTTCCAGTTCAAAAAATCATATCCAACTCTGGTTCAATTTTATTAACTAGAGCTCGAACCAGTGGTTCTGGAATTGCCCAATTATACACTGGATCAACATTGGCTTGGAACAATGTTAGACTAGCACAATAAACCAACCCCCTTTATAATCATGCCCCTGGTAACCATTTGTTTTGGTGACACTAATAAATTGTGATTCAAATGTGTATAGTCACATTCCATACAAACCCTTACAAGATTGTGAGTATTAAAAAAAAAAAACCTTGCAAAATAGCCCTTTTTGCACCAAAATAAAAGTCCCAATTGTTTAAAAAATTTATATGGGTTATTTAAAACTTTACTGTGAATTATCAGATTTGAAGAGAGATGTGATTTTTGCATGTTTTAAGTTGTTTAAGTTTATTAGGTGAAGGATAGTCATCTTGTTCATAATGCACTGAATCGTTAATTCATCTTTTGGTGTTGTGCTAGGTTGTTATGCTATGCAGGTTGCTAGTGCATTGGCATGCTGCTTTGCCTTTTGAAGAGTGACTTGTTGGGGGTGTTGATTCCTGGACTATTTCCTCATCAATATCAATAGATGATGGATCATCATCCTCAACAATGCTAACTACCTCTCCTGCAAGTTGTACTAACTCTTCATTTGTGACATTCTTTTCAATATGTATGCCACACAGTATGAGTTTCAATTTCAAGCAAAAGATTTAAAGATAATCAGATCAAAATGCCATTTGGCAATGATTTCATGGTAGCTATTAGTGAGATAAACACATGTTCTCTTGGCATGTTGATTAAGTCTTCAATTGATAGTGAATCCTCTCCAAGATTCATGGTAGCTATCACCATGTTCAGCTCTTCAATTTCAAGCACCTTTTGCCTTTTTCCCGTTCATCTTGACTTGTAATGTCTACCGTCCAAACTAGGGGTAGGATTTGTACTTTCCTCCAACAACTCTTGATGGTTTGTGGTGACATGTCTTTCTAAACCATTGTGGTCTAAAGAATGGCCTACACCATAATTTTGGTGCAAATCAATATGCAATCCCATCCATGAAACATAATTTGCACACACATTTGTAGATTGTCATCTTTGAATATAAATTTAGCGTTTGGATAGCCCACCTATTTGACATCAACTTCGACTTTTTGAGACTTGTTGCCATCATTTGTGGTATTTTTTTGTTTTTGTCATACCTAATAGATATTAATATTGCTTGAACTTTTTTTTCAAACCAATCTGTTATTGATATTAGGTTTAAAGTTGATTTATGCCTATTATCAATATTATAAATATGTGTTTTTAAGTTAGTCTTTTTTACTAAGTATTATATTTTTAGTCACATCAAACAATGGACAAAATTAAAGGTACTGAAAAAAAAACTAACAATTTTTAACACAAATGCAATTAAAATTATATGACTAACATGATTGAAGACAAATGTTTAAAATGACTAAGATGCTTGTTCAAAAAGATTAAGATAACTAAGGTAATTAGTTAACATGACATTACTAATTTGATTTTTAAATTAAAAATTAAATTATTTTTATGAATATATAATGACATTATGAAACTTTAATTTCTTTTGAACTATAGGTGAATTTAAAACAATGCCACCCTTGAACTAGGATTCAAGGTTGGAACTTTTTGTAATTAATTAATTTTCTAGGCTAACATTACTAATAGATTGTTAGTTGATGTTGTACAAGTTATTGAATCCCCAAACTCAAGATTTTTTTTATAATGATGAATGTTCAATGTAAGATTTGAACCCACAACCTTCTCAACCACATTCCAAGGCCTTATCCACCAAGCCATCATTTTATGTGATGACAAATAATGATTTTTTGAAAAAACAAAACCACATATTTTGAACAAAAATTGCATATGTTTTTATATCAATATTCGATCTAATTGATTTGGTAGGTTCATTATTACATTGAATTTCATAAATTTTTTAATTAAAAAAAGAGTAAAAATAATTATTTTAAATATTAAAAAATTAAAAAATTCAAATGTATTTTTTGAAAATTTTAATTGAGTTAAATCTTCAAATATTATTTAAATACATCTAATTTATTTATTGTCATGATTATATGGAACTTTTGTGGTGTTTTTCCAATTCAAAATGTACAACAATTAAGATAGTTTTAAATATTTATTTCAAAAATTCATATGTAATGTCTGAAATATAATTATTTAGATAAAAAATTACTTTCACAATTACGTTGAATTTTTTAATTATTTTAGTTTCAAAATGTGAACACATAACCAAATCACTTAATTTTAAAATGCACATATAAGGTTTTAAATCTTTGATTGGATTATAATCTATAATTATTTAGGTAAAACTAATTTACTATCATAATCACATTGAACTTTGTGATGCCTTTCAATTTCAAAACATGAAAAAAAAATTCAATATTTTTTTCAAAAATTCAAGTAATTTTGTTTCGCTTGGGTTACAAATTTTGCATATAATTATTTAGGTACATTTGGTTTCCTTACTTTCATCATTGACTTCAATTTTATAATAATTTAAACATTACATTAATTTACGAAGTATGCCACATATTTATCAAAAATTAATATTTTAGAAAAATATCTTTAAAATATTATAACCAAAAAAATTCAGTTATGAAATTAGGTTATTATTAAAACTTGTTATGCCTTCAATCATATAACAATTTTTGTAATAAAAATAAAAGAATTGAATTCCATGTTATAATGTTTTTGTAGTAATAATGGATTTTATTTTAATTTTTAAATTTAGTTCTTTTTACTATGAAATGTAGATTAGTTTATTTCACATTTTAAATAAATGAAAATAACTTATTTTATTTTATTATTCCATCTTACTCATGTCATTTAATTATGAATAAATAAATGGTTTAGTTTGGGGCTATTTTAATTTGGACATATATGTGCATTCAATTGATTCATCATAAATACTATTTGAATCATGGAATTTGAATAATTCAAAATCAGCATGTACATTTAATTAATTATTATGATTTTTTTCTATAACTTTCATAGAAGTAGAAAAAATTAAATTAATGCCCCATTTTTTCATTACTTTTTTTCAAAATTTCCCCCTTGTAAATTATTTATTTATTTGAATAATTATGAATAATAATTGGAATCATGATAATTATATCTTTTGTCAGTTTTTTCATCATGAAATTTTTTAAATGAAAAGTTAGAACATGATTTTTTTTCCCATTTTACTATTACCACGTCATTAAAAAATAACATTATAATTATGTGGCATACTTTATGACTAATTTTAATCAAGTTAGTTGTATTAATCAGCATAAACAAATCCATGTGGGCACTCACATTTACCATGTGTGCAACATATTGTCTAATTTGATTATAATGCTAGATTTTTTAATCATAATGGACATTGCTACTTTTGATGTTAGTCATGATGAACACATTTAGTCACTTCAGACTACTAATTGTATTCTAGATATTGACTATATAGTCATTTCAAACATGATGCTAGTAGTGTAAAAACCATGTTTTTGTAGTAGTGTATTTAATAGTTATAAACTTAGTATTGATATTGGTAGAAAACATGTATATACCTAATATTACTTTAGGTTTCATATGAGACTAGTATCGATATAAGGTTAGTATTGCTTCATGTATATTTGTTATTCAATACCAATAATCATTACACCAAAAAGATGGATATATGACTACATCCATGATTGGGTTTGTACTCATATATGCCAATAGTGATTACATAGTCCATTGAGACTTGTCAATTTTACCACTAGTCATATATGTTATTTACATCTTACATGATTACAAAATATTATATATATAATATATATACAATATAGATTCTTGTATATAATAAAATATAATAATGTATATTGTTATATATTATATTATATATTTATAATTTCATATTAATATTTAAATGTACTTTTGCATGTGCACTTTATAAAATAATTATTCATTTAATCTAATTTTGAATCATTTGTATACCATATATGTATGGTTTGTAAACAAATAATATAAAAACATATTATACAATATCAATGTCATACATTCATTGTACATATGACCTATCAACATACCCCCATGTTGACCATAGTCATCATGGTCAAAATTGGTCAACTTGATAGGATCAAGCATTGGTCCTTAGACCTATTCAAAGTGATGCAAGGCCTTTGCCATTCAACTACATGTGCAACAATGTACTCATACACATGATTTATCATCTTTCAATGTTTGAATGTAAAAAACACAAAGTTTAAAATATAATTTCTTTTTCAACACTTAAATGAAAATTTGAATATAGATTATTAAACTTTGAACCATAATCTACTAACTCAAAATTCAAAAAAACAATAAATTTGAATATAGAAAATCACTTTTGAATTAAAAAAATTTCAACATATTCGTTATGTTTGAATACATTCTAAACTTTAATAAATATATATATAATTAAATGTAAAAACTAGAATATTTTTTATTTATTTTAAATTCTGAAATATGAATACAATACAATATTATTAATATAAATATATTTTTACATATTATATACCATACTATATACACATAACATTATTTTATGCATAATTTATTAATCTACACATACATGTATGTCTATATTAATATGCATAAAATATATTAATATTAACATATTATTAGATACATATTATATATAACAATATATATAATTGTAGTCTTATTTTCATTCATTAAATTTTTTATAATTTTATATTTACTAAAATCCACATGTTTAATATCATATACATATATACATATTATGGAAAACATTTGTAATAAAATTATAATTTCAAAAGGTCATTTTATAAATTCAATATGTTGTAAATTCATGAAGCCTAAACCCATGGATAAATTTGGTAAAACTTTGCTAAATTTGGCTATTTATAACATAAATTTGTTAAACTACGTTATTTTGGTTCAATAAAGTTTTTCTTTATTAAATTAGTATATTTTGATTAAACTTGGCCTGACTAAAGCTAAAGTTGGTTAATTTTGGTTAAACCAAGATAAATTTTCTTATATTTTGATATACTTGGGTGAAGTTTTTAAAAGCTAAGTTAAATGAGTATTAATTTAGCTAAAGTAAATGATTTTGGCTAAATTCAGAGAAAAGTTTTAATTAAATTTGGTTAATTATTTTTGAAATTGAATAAATTTGGCTAAATTTGGTGAAACTTAAAGGTTGTTAAAGTTGGTACACTTGGCTAAATCAAACGAAATTTTAAGTTACATATGTCAAAATATGGTACATTAAGCTAAACAAGATTAATTAGAATAAATAAAGTTCTTTAAATTAAACTAAGCTACTTGGAGCAAATTAACCTTAAGTAGGTTAAATTAAGTTAAACTAGGATTCAATTAAATTAAATTAAACTAAACTAGGATTAAATATTAATTATTAATTAATTCATATTAAAATACATACCTAGGCTTATATAAAGGCTACTTATTAGGAAGAATTTAAATCCACCTAAGCCTATATTTAGGGGTTAGTTAGGACCTAATATATCTATTTAGGCCCACTTAAGGTCTACCTAGATTTTTTAACCTTTTTACTTAGCATATTTATTTAGCCTAAGTAGCTAAACATACCCATGTACCTACTTAACCTAGCTATCTTTCATGATTATTAATCATGTAGTTGTAATATCATAGTCATATGAGTCCTATAATCATGACTAAAGTCACATGTGATTGGGTCATATCACTCCATGGTTAGGTTTGAACATTAGTCACAATATGTCCTAGTCATGGATGGCTATATTTTGGTGCAGTGAATATTCATACCAATACCATATACCCTAAATTTGCCCTACATATTTATACAACACATGTTTGAACTAATGTTGTCTAAAGGTATCCAAAATGCCAACAAACCCCCTTCTAGTTTGAGCCTAGGCTTTGTTGATCTCATAGAATTATTGTTATCATAACATTAAAGAATTGTTTCTCATATATAATCATCATCTTCATAAAAATGAAAATAATAGTGAAAGAAGTGAATTGCCCAAAACCCATGTTCTTTGTTGATTCTATCATGAAAACCACAAATCCTATGAATTTTTTTAATAATTAGGATGGGAAGTTCTTTAGTTCTAAATTTTTTTTTAAAATGGAACAAGATGTTATTTTCATTTCAAGAATTCAAAAATAGAAACCAAAGATTATTGACAAAATTTACCCACACAACATTGGTTTGAACACTTCATTAATGATAGTCATTTTGCAATGAGCTATGCATATGATGTGGAATGGTGACTTGGAATTTTTTACAAGTGTGAAAAGAAAATGAAAACAACATCAATTACTTTACAGAAAATGATAACCATTAATTGGAATGGCTAAAACCTTATCACCTTTTGGAGCATGTTGATGGCAATAGAATGAAGGTTTTATGGATTGTGCTTAAATAGAAATTGTGTGTGTGTGGGTTTTGTGTGGATTTGTAGATAACTAATAATGATGCAAATGGTGGAGATGATGTGGCAATGTTGGTTTTTGTTTTGCGTTTCTAATCGATGTTGTGTTGGAGTAATGGCAAGGAAGATCCTCATGTAGATGTTCAAGAGAATAAAAGGGAGACATGCAAATGATGAGGATTGACAAAGCTAAGTCTCGTTTGGTTTTTAAAACATTTCATACTTGAATGTGTATGAGACTGCAAATTTTGAATAAATTTGGTTAACGAGATTAATGCTTGCTTGGTTGATGTGGACAACTTTGTAGTGTGGATTTTTCTAGGTCTCTTGATGATTTTACTTGTAGAATCAATCAATAGGAGAAATAAGTTTTAGAATGGTTATCAAAGTGATGAAACTCCATAGGGGAATTGGAACATGGTTAGGAAATTGTTGTCTTGTGATGTGTGGGTGGAAAACAAAATGTTGTGGGTAGGATATTGTGTTGTTGCCTATGTCTTCTAGGATAATGATTTCATGTTTTTGTGAAATAATTTCATCATTTGTAATTGTTTGTCACCTAAGAAAAGTGAATAAGATCTTTGTGTTAATTTTATGCGATGCAGAACTATAGATGTTTGTTGATCAAATAAATGAAAACCTTTAAACATTTGGGGGTAAGTGGTACCATTAGGAACATCACACCTTGATTTTCTTGCAACCATTGAGGTTTGAAAAAGCATAGGAAACACTTAAATAAATATTTTCATAAACTTTTTTTAATGAATACATTTATTAGGTTCCATATATTTTGAAATTTCAATAATATTAAAAAATTGTGTATTTTTATTTTTTAATCATTGCATTTAAGGAAAATTTTAGGAATGTAATGTTTGTTTCTTTCCTTGAACTTTTTGTTCAAGAACACAAATTTGAAACATGATTTGGGAATTTTCTTGGGAATGTTTTTCCTAAGGTAATTTGGAAATCACTATATTTTTAAATTTCTATTAGGAAATTAATTGAATAAGTATAATTTAGTTATGAATTTTCAAAGTTAAGGTTATCAATTTCTAAAAGGGCCAGTTTAATTTAAAATACAAATTTTAACAATTTCCATTTTTTAAAATTCAAAAATAAACTTCAAACCATATACTAGTGCATGCAATTGATAAACATGATATAAAAAAAAATTAGTTGTGAAAACATTTAAAGTAAAGGGCCTAGGAAAATGATTTGGTTGTTTTTTGTTCTTTTTCCATTCCTTGAAGTAATTCCTAGTGGTACCACCCAAGGATACTTTCACCCATTTCATTAGTTATAGATTAATGGTCATGTGGAAAGATTTGCATAATGTGTAAAGAATGTTGAAAAAAATTCCAATGTAAATTGTTTATACAATTGTTCATCATTTTGAGTTATGGTGATAAATTCATGAAGAGTGGTTCTCTACAATGTGAGACTCTTTGAAAGGTTTTCAACTCAATTAGACAAAATGAATTCAAGTATGTTTTTTTAAATGATGAAAACCATGAATGGAAAAAATTGTTCATGTGTGGATGGTTTATTTAAATTTATATTAAGATAGAAAGATAATTTAAGTTGGACTAATTATAGCATATGGTTTTACAACAGGGTGCAATAACAATCCAATAAATAAAAAAGAACATAACATTGCAAAGAAAAACAGTCAAAATTGGATAAATATTTATGTTTTTCCATTTAAAGTCGTGGCAATCATGGCAAGTCAATGTTGTTTTTTCATTCATATGAATGTCAAAAAATTCAAATAAAAAATCCATTTGATAAATTTTTAATTTAAGTTTTGATTTAGTACCTCTAAAAATGAACACCAAGGCATCAAATATGGGTCAATTCTATCAAATGGATTCTTATAAAAAAACACATTTGATGGGAAAAAATTAAGAGGATAAAAACCTATTAACCAAATTGAAAAATCATTCATACCCTAAAACATGTGGAATTCTAAAACTTCAAAAATTCAAAGAATTTTCCAAATTTGATCTAGAATTTTAGAACTTTGAAAATCATTTACCACATAAAAATGAGGTATACACTACATGGTATATGTTAAGAAAAGTTACAGCTTATTATTAAAATAAAAAAATGTTAAAAACGAATTTTTGGTTATGATTTGAAATTGTTATCATTTTTATGAACAAAACACTAAATTTACAAGGAGTCATGACACTTTCAGAAAATCATATTTATTCAATATATATATATATATATATATATATATATATAAACATGTCATGTACTAGGACAAATATAACCATTTATTATAACAAATTCCAAAAACAATTGTTCCAAAATTCATTCATATGAAAAAGATTCTTTGGGGAAAAAGGACATGTAGTCCTTTTCTAAAGTCGTCATGTTGGCTTATTGTATTTCATTTGCACCCATCAACAATTTTTGATTTAGCTTATTTTTGGATTATAAGATAGTTTAATCATTTATGTGTAAATGGTGAAACACATTTGTATATATGTACCACTTCCTTTTGGTGGCACCAGGATTCTAAAGTATTAGGATGAGTTGCTTGTTTTCTAAAGGTATTTGGGTTCAAGGAATTCAAAGTGCCAAATTGGGTGCAATTATTTTTTGTTAATTTTGTGATGTAGTCAAAGTGGTAATAATTCAACAAAGAACTTTAAACAAATGTGGCTACATGCTAAATATGTAAGTAAAAATAATAAGGATCTTTCTTTATTCTTGGCTACCTGCTAAATTTATCATAAAGACATGCATCAAATTTCATAAGGTAGTTGGAAGGCACATCAAAGGTTGAAATCTTTCCTCCCCAAAGGGCATGCATTTTGAGAAAGTAATTTATACTTATGAAGGTGTTTTGTTTTATGAAACACCTAGGTCAAACCATGCTAATAGGAACCACCTCAAGTATAACCAATTTTTTTTTACATTTTTAAAAGATTCACAAGTTAAGATAATTTTGAAATTGTTTGTTATATTTGTATGCCCACCTCTTTAATATATCATTATAACATTAAAAGGCAAACCCCATCAAAGAAGGGTTAACAAAGCCCATAACTAGTGTTTTTTGTGCTAAAAAAACATAGTGAGTGCAATCACAATCAAATGAACCAACAATGACAAAAGACTCAAAGATTGCAATCCTTTTTGTGGTCATTTTCACTTTCTCATATAAAGGAACTTTTGGATAAAATATTTTGCAATATTTTATTAAAAATAAATAATGTACATAATATTTTTTGTATTTAACTTTTAATAAATAACTAAAAAACTTCTAAAAGTGTATATATTCTACCAAATTTTTCATTTTGTTTCAAAAAATAATCTTAATTTTGAATTGTATGAGAATATGCTAACTATTTTATACTTTATTTTCTTGTATCACAAACTACAACTTTGTTTTAGATGTCATGTACGTTACACCCATTTACGTGTGGTAAAAGATTCTTGAAATTTTAAAAATTTGTTCAATAGATTTTATTTTTTTCTAAATTTCAAATTTTACAACTTTCAAATTGTGAGTGTTTTTTGAATGTGGGTAATAAATCAACATCATCTCAATTTTTTCCCCATCAAAATTCCTTTACTAAAAGAGTCTTTAACTTTAGAATTTACAAAATTGACTACTTGTGATGCAATTGTTGTTCACCTTCAAAAGTCCTTTATTAAAACCAAAATCTAAACATTTTTTTTGAATTTTTTTTTGAATTCACTAACACTTATATTAATCATTTAGCACAATGTCCCATGATTAACATGGCATTAAAGTGGCACCACACAAATATATCTAAAAAGTTACAATTTTGAATTTTTTTTTGATAATTGTCCAACATGGTTTTTGGTTTATTTGATTGTTATTGCACCCTAGTGAAACAATATAAATTTTTTTTAAGCACTATTTAAATATAGTGAAATAATGTGAAAAACATTGTCATAATATGATTTACAAGTCACTAATGGCTCCTATTAGCATTTGACCCACCCATTTTCAGTTTTCTTTTAAAAGCTAATGAGTATCTACTAGTTGTCATGAGAGAAAAATACAAATAAAATTCAACAAAAGTAAAGCCCAAGGCCTTGGGCAAGTTACATTACACATAAAAATCTGATAACTTGCAAATTTCTTTTTATGAAATCTAGTAAATCAGGTTATTCTTTCCATGAAATTTTATTTGTGGAGCCTAAAATCATATTTTTGGTTAGGTTGTTATCACAAATTTTGCTCATCATAAAAGTGACTAGAACTAGGTTCAAACCCACAGTTGAAAACCTTTAAAAGAATTTCCAAGAGTGAAAATTGAAATTGGAGGTTTTTTAAAAAACTAGGAAAAACCACACAACACTAGTTTAACCAATGTTGGGTAGTTTGTTGGCTTTCATGAAAAACCTATTGTTCCTATTTTATAAAACATTAGAACAAGTTTGGTTCCACAAAAAAGTGGAAATGGAACTAGAAATTTGAAATTAGGTCTAGTTTTTTAAAAAACATTTAATCTTTCAATTCCAAATCTAGTTTTGAAAATTAAACCCAATTCGAATCTAGTTCATGCTAACCTAGATTAACCTACCAATTAACTACTAGTTAATCTTTGTTTAAGATTCAAATCTAATGAATTCTTGTTTTCAAAAACATATATTTTAATTTTGGTTTTAGTTCCACAAAAAACATATATTTTGATTTTGGTTTTAGTTCGACAAGGTGAAAGGATAATTAAGTGGGTTAGGTGGACTATTTAGATTATCATAATTGTATTTTTTCCAGATTGTAAGTGAATTTAAAATGTAAAGTCATATTTCACATCAACATTGTCAATATTTAATTGTCCATGTTGCAATAGATTTTAATGGGAATCATATTAAAGATTATGGATGAATTCTTTTAAAAGAAGAGATTTGTGGTGGACTTTTGAGCCCCTTTAATCACAAAATAAAGAATTGACGTGCGGACTCAAAATGTGTGTCATAGAAGGGACAAATGTATTTGAAAGAAAAAGATAACATCAAATGAAAAGTTTAAGAGTAAGATGCATTAACACTTTAGAAAAAAAAATTAATTTAAAAATCTAATATTACCAAGTCTTATTAATCAATTTCTCATTTAGAACTTCATGCTTTTACATGGAATTTTTTGAGCATGTACACACTTAAGATTACCCATAGTTTTTAATAAAAGTATGGGGAAACATACATTGGATGCATAAGTTGTTAGTTATCAAAATGCAAGTATTTTAATTAATATTAAAAATGAATTCTCCAAGGGTCAAAAGTGAGTCACCTAACCATGCATTTACTCCAAACAAGTTAGAACTAAAAACCTAGTTTAAGGTTTGGATGTTAAAAATAATTGGTTTTGGTTCTAATTCTAATTTTGAATATTAAGAATGGTTTCAATTCAATTCTTACTAACTAGTATTGATGGTTATAACCCACAAAATTGGGTATTGGCACAACACCAATTTAAACCTAGAATTTGCAATGTAGTGACATACAAAATACGCGTATTTTTCGAAGGTGCTCAAAAAGAAGTATTTTCAAGTATTTTAAAATACGCTGAGCAAGCTGAGCTGAAGTTGTGCCCAAATCTGTGACCATTTTGAGCAAACATTAGCTCAGTAACATACGATGAGCAAGCTGAGCTAAAGTTGTGCCCAAATCTGTGACCATTTTGAGCAGACATCAGCTCAGTAACATACGATGAGTAAAACGCTGAGCAAGCTGAGCTTAAGTTGTGCCCAAACCCTTCTTAACCAACTTGAGCATAGGCATACCTTGAATAAAACTACACACTAGTTTTAGGGTCTGGTCCTTGTCGAGCTTGCAATTGGTTTCAAAGATGATCGAAAACATTTGACACAATTTTACACCTACTTTCGAAACAGTGAACAAAGACAACGATGATCATGTAAGCTCACCTTTTACAGAAGTGCATCACGTCCCCTTCTTGTTCCCGCTCTAATCGTCGTTTGGCTCTTCTTCTTCCATCCAACTAACCATATCTTCCTCAAACTCAATGCTGTTCACTTTATGTGCTAAGCGCAGGTCTGAAAAGACATGCACTAGATCCTGAGCTCTTTGCGGGGTCAACCTGTTTCGCTTTTTCGAATGGATGAAATTGTAAGTGCTCCAGTTGCGTTTGCACGCTGAGGCTACAGAACATTGGCTGAGGACTGTCATGCCTACTGTTTGAAGCTCTAGAACTTGCTGACCCCACTGCTGCCAAAATTTCCACCTGGGCATCGCTCTCATGGCCGCTTGAATGCCGGGTCTACCAAACAAACCTTCCTGGTTTCTAAACTGCGCCAATTGCTGCAGGGCTTTTGCTTGATCGTCTACATCTGGGACGAGCTTCTCTAGGATGTTCAAAAACCCTTGCATCACTTCCGCATTCTGGTCCTGTCCATATTCTGCTGACTGGAATTCCGGCTCCAGAACAAACCCAGCCGAGTGCATATCGAAATGCAAGTATTCCCAACGCTTGCGCCAAAGCCAACTGATCTGTTCATACTTGATAGTAGAAAGCTTCACCCCCGGATGCTGCTCGTTCGTTCCCTCCTTGAGCGCCCCCAGCTCCTTGCCAATCAAGAACATGGCATAGTAAACCTTTCCCACAACTGGAACACCCTTGTCACACTGGCGCAAAAGGTAGACTATCAATTTTGAAACAGCCAACAACTCCTTCACACCCTTCCAGAACGCAGCGGAAGTTAGGATGTCGTGCACCTCCTCTCCCTCCATCTCATGCGACGACTTCTGGTTCCACTCCCCCCAAGCATCGCTGACCACAAGCTGCTGCAGTGATGCCTTCACCTCATGCATGTGTTGTAGCATGATGAAGTTGGTGGCAAATCTGGTTTCCCCTGGTTTCAAGAGCTCTAGCTTGGACAAGCTCCTAAAGAGAGTTAGACTTTTATGATGGTTTGTGATGAACTTCAGCGCTGTTCTTGCCTCGGCTATGACGGAGGAGACCCAATCCAGCTTGCCCATGTCCTCGAGCAACAGATCTAGGCAGTGCGGGGTGCAAGGAGTAAATGTGATATGGGGAAAGCGGGCT
>Ga0116227_10010119_pt1 | contig 16658 bp, 11 predicted proteins | sample S1TSphgellanicum_FD_89693 | JGI IMG/M metagenome (GOLD analysis project Ga0116227, IMG submission 89693) | Host-associated microbial communities from peat moss isolated from Minnesota, USA - S1T2_Fb - Sphagnum magellanicum MG | ecosystem: Host-associated > Plants > Peat moss > Unclassified...
AAACTATTTTTTTTTGTTTTTTTTTTTTTAAAAAAAAAAAATAAAAAAAAAAAAGGGTGTTTAAAAAAAAAAAAAGGGGAGGGAAGGAAAAAAAAAAAAAAAAGGGGGGGGGGGGGGGGGGGGGGGGGGAGGGCAAGAACTGGAATATTATTTGAAAAAAGGGCGGTCGAGAAACTATGGCTATGTCGGCAGCAGGCCAATGGCTGCAGCAAGCCTTGCTGGATTTGTGCTCCGATGCACAATCGGGAGTGCAGCTGGAGCAAGAAGTGGTGAGTAGCCTGGTGTCGTATTGCGAGATTGCATCGCCTTCTGATGCTGAACAGTATCTTTTGGTAAGCCTTTTCATCATCGCTCCCATCATATATCTCCATCAATGCAGCAAATGGAAAATTTGAGACTGAAATGAGTGTGGATTTCCACTTCCCGTGAATTTGCAAAGCTCAAATTGCTTCATATGTAATGCTGTTTGTCTGTACATAGAATTTTGGTTTTGCAGATGTGGTGCGGAATTCATTTGAAACACAGAAATACTTCCCATCCTCCTCCCCCTCACCTTTTGCAATTTTGATGTTGAGGTTTTATTATAGGTTTAAGGTTTAGGGTTTTATTATGGGGTTTGATGTGCAGAATGTTGTGGGCAACAAACGAAATAAAGAAATAGTGTCCAAATACCTAGAAAGTGTATTTCCATTTCCTCATGTTTTTGCAAAACTCAAATGCTTCATATGTAAGGACTATTTGTCTGCACATAGAATTTTGGTTTTTGCAAATATGTGGAATTCATTTGAAACTTGGAAATACTTCCCTGTCCTGCTCCTTTCCTTTTGTGATTTCTATTTCGAGGTTTTATTATGGACTTAGGGTTTAGGGTTTTATTATGGGGTTTGATATGCAGAACATTGTAGGCAATGAACGACATAAGGAAATAGTGTCTGAATACCTAGAAAAAAGAGGAGGAGGAGTTGCAAGCAACATATTCACCTTCACAGAATTACGCCCAGAAAACAATATCCAGGGAGATGAAGGCATGCAAGCCTACATGAAATCACGAGATGACAAGACTTGGTCTGTGGGAAGCAAGAAACTTCCAAAAGCAGCGAAGCCAAAGATTGCAGTTCCGACAAATGTGCCACCAGTGGGAGATGCAACACCACCAAGCATTCCAAGTTAGTTTGGTTTGAAGCTTTTTGGGGGGTTCCATAATCACAGTTTTTCTTTTACTTCCATGTTTCAAAACACATCATCAGCATTCATGCTGACTGAATAAGGGGGGCTTTTGCCAGTGAATAAAGGTTCTGCTGCAAAAGCAGGAGTGCCACAATCAGCAAATACAGGCAAGTTTAAGGGACGCAGAGGTGGGAAAGGTGTATCATTGGCTGAAGCAGCTGAAGCTCTTTTCCCCCGTGGTGTTCCCTGCACTTGCCAGGCAAGCAGGCACAAACTCATCAACAACTGCCTTGGGTGCGGAAAGATTATCTGTGAGCAAGAAGGGGAAGGTCCATGCAACTTCTGTGGTACACTAGTGTTGCGAGAAGGAAGTGAATATGCAGGTCTTGAACATGCCAGTGTCCCACCAGCTAATGAGGCTGAAGCAAGTGCTCAAGCTTTGAAGGACCAGCTGGTGGAGTTTGATCGTACAGCCACACAGCGGACCACTGTCATTGATGATCAGAGTGATTACTTTGAGATTGATGGAAACACTTGGCTCTCAGAGAAGGTCGGGTTCTGGGTTAATGGTTCAGAAATTTTCAGACTAGTATTTGTTTGGCTCTGTGATGATCTGTATAGTTTTGTCACCCTACCATCATAGTTAGCAATAACAACAATTCCTTCAAGATATGGTTCCAATGTACTGTTTTCAAGGAGATGAGGTCTCTACAAAGTTGGGTGTTCATATTCTAGGAGATGAGGTCTCTACAAGTTGGGTGTGCACATTCTAGGAGATGTGGCAGGACTTCTTGGAAAGAGTTCCAAAGTTCTGCGAAGTGCACAAGCTGCTTGTGTAATGATTTTGAGTTTTGATGACTGCCTGTGTAACAATATATGGTGTGTACTGCAGCATTAAAGACAAGTCTCTGTTTGTTGTTCCATCTGTCTATAGGAGAAGCAACTGTTGCGCCAGCGCCAGGAGGAGGAAGAACATGCAGAAGAGCAAAGACGAAAGCGAGTTGTTGTTACAATTGACCTCCTAGGTCGCAAGGTATGTTGGATATATCCTGTTCTTTTGGTAATCACTCTCCCAATATTTGGACATCTTCAACAGCTTGTGATTCAAACTTGCATGGGTGATGACGGGGGATGTGATAAACAGGTCATAATGGCAAATACAGGTGAAGACAAAGAGAATGGGCTCCATGAGAGTCTTATCCTTGCAGGTGATCCAGTCAAAAACGAAAGATCAACCAGCTACCGCATCAAACCTAATCCTGTTGTTACCCACATTCCTGTGTATGTGGAATCGGAAGGACTGGGGAGTGGTGATGTGAAGAACAGAATCAAGAAAACTGGAAAATATCTCCAGGGCATGGTTTTGGCCAAGACAGGGCGTGTGCAGCATGATGACCCTGTAGTGGAAGCTGTCATGGGACAGACACTGGGACACATTCAGGTTGAGGGTGGAGACAGGGAATCCAATGAAGGCTGGAATGGGTTGGAAGTAAAGCAGGTGCAGGGCTTGGAGAATGAAGATTACATGGAGGCTAGAGAAATGACAGGACAGCCAAGATCAGTCAGTAGGATCAGTTCACCAATGGAGGTAGAGAGCAATGCAGTGTCACAGCCACTGTTTGATCTCTGTCCACATCAAACACAGCAAGTAGATGGGAGGAAGGGACCTGTGGTGTTAGTGCCTTCACCATTGACACTGAAGCAGTCAGAACATTCACGTGCCAGGATCTGGTCTAACACTGTTTTGATTCCAGGGATGGTACTACTTAAAGGATGGCTTTCACTTGACAACCAGGTACAATTTCTCTCTGTCTTGTACATCTCTCTGTGAACAGGGGATCTGTGCTGTGATTAAGTGTGACATATTTCAGATGGCTATGTTACAAAAGGTCAAAACAAACTAGTATGTCAGGCTAAGCTATTTAAATGCCAAGAGGAGCCATCACTTAATGCAAGATGACTTATTTCACTTGGTGTGGCATTATATAGGCAATATGGGTGTATGAACATGCAGAGCTGCTCCTTCCCTGCCTTTCTTTCATCTGAAGTGTCTTGATTGGCATTGCTAAACAGGTGGAGATTGTGAGAGAGTGCCAGACTCTTGGAATAGGCCCCGGAGGATTTTATCAACCCAGCTTCAGTGATGGCAGGCACATGCACTTGCAGATGATGTGCCTGGGTATCAAACACTGGGAACCTACATCAAGCTCATATGTTTCAAATCGTGCAAGGCATGACAATGCTCTTCCACCCCCCATCCCTCCCAGGTTTCTCGCTCATGTGAAGGATGCACTTCAGAAAGCGCAGCATGTGGCCAAGGATGCTGGGGGCTTTAGACTTGGTCGATCCCAAGCTGAAGGGGAGCTGCCTGACATGACTGCTACTGTGTGTATTGTTAACTTTTATGAGCACAGTGGTGCTCTTGGCATGCACCAGGTACCTTCCATACCAGTGTGATAAAGCATGTCTAATTTGATGTGAATTTTCCATGCTTCTTCTGGTGTGAAAAACACTGGCAGTGCAGAGTAAAACTTGAAAAAAAAAGAGTAACTGGTAAAAAGTGGCAACTTTGTGGTTTTGAGGCTGACTGTAAATATCACTCACGTCCATTTCTTGATCATATCCAGGTGTGCAGGTAGGTACTACTTATATGGTTTTTCATTTGTAGTGTCTGCTGGTGAGGATGTCATGTATGTTACCTTCAAATTGTTGTTCTGGAGATTTCTCTTCAACTTCATAGATATATCTCCCAGTGAAGCCACTTTTCAAACCTCTAATCCATGTTGGGAGTATTATTTCTTTGTTGTCTTAAATTTGTTTTGGTCTTGTTGGATATAAGGAATTTCTAACAAGTTTGCTTTTGCCCCAGGACAAAGATGAGAGTGCTGAAAGCTTGCAGCGGGGAGCACCTGTAGTATCATTCTCAGTGGGTGATTCAGCAGAGTTTTGCTATGGCAAAGAGAGGGAGCTCACAAAAGCAGAGAAGGCTATCCTTGAATCAGGGGATGTTTTGATCTTTGGTGGACCATCCCGGATGCTCTTCCATGGTGTCACACACATAATCCCCAAATCTGCTCCCAAGGAGCTCCTTGAGAGGACTAACTTGCGACCTGGTCGTCTCAACCTCACATTCAGAGAGCTCTGATGCCCTTTTCCCGAAATTATCATTCATAATTGATCCACAAAGACATGCTCTGAGAGGTGTATTGTGATACTTTTTCAGGCACATCCTTCGAATCCTGCTGAATTTAACTAGATCAAATTTGGGACATCAAGTGGGCATATATCATTACAAGTTCAGAGGGGGTAAATATGGTAACCTTCTGAAGGTTCATTTCCTTTTCTCTAGGATTTGAAGTAGTTCTTTTGGGCAAAGGACTCGGTTAGCACGTAACTAACTGTCAGTTCTCCCCTCACACATAGTAGGAATGCAATTGAACACACATAATAGAAAGCCAATTGTGCATGAACTCATGATATTGCTGTTTAAAACATGGCATGCAGTCTGTTGTCCTGAACTCATTTCCACATTTTGCAAATCCCATGGGGACAATTTGTTTTTGGGGTACATTTGTAGATGCTTTGATTGTTGATAATTCAAGTTGTAGAGAGTTTTGGTATGTCAAAGAAGGTTAAAGACTACAGAAGATTTAGAGACAATCCTTCAAAGATTGTAGAAATCTTGAGACTCTTGAAACTATTTGTTGAAATGCATATTGGCTATCAACTATGATAGGTGTGGGATGCAGGCGTTCGGTTTTGTATCGGATACTCTGCACATTTTTGTGTGCTTTGAATGTCCAAATGTTCCTAGAAGGATGTGTTGCATGTATGTTGCTTTGTGTCGGGGTGGCATGTTGATGGATGTGCTTGCATTCTTAAGTGGTTGTGTATGGTGGGGACATGCAAATACCTTTAATATCATCATTGAGAAATTAATATCTTAAATGGCAATTCAATATTTTCTTCTTGTGTTTTTTTGGGTAAATTTGTGCTACTTGGTAACAAAACAATAAATCCAGTACAACTCATACAAAGGATGTTTGTGAATTTTTTTTGTCAAAACATCCTCAGAGGAAATGTCTTTATAAATGATTGCCAAAATATAATGGGATTCTTAAAATTAAAACTACTTTACTCTCTGACCTGTGACCAAATTTGGATAATTCCTCATAGCATGCTCTAGGACAAAAGCAAAGTCTGGGTGCAAAAATTAGTCCATGATTTCGTTCATTTGCCAATCTTGCTCACTCTGTAGATATACATAAATAAATTCCATAAACACATTTTGAAGTTTTTTACTGGGGTGGATGGGTGTTGGGTGGGTAGCCAGCCAATTGCCATTCAGGTTGCAACAATAATATATGACTCTTTCTAAAGGAGGCAATACCTGGTTGTGTAGGGGAAGAGCCTCTTAATTTCACTAGCTTCAGCATCAATGGTCAACAAACCAGCAGTGGTAGCCAAAAAAAAGCATAGTGAAGTAATGCAAATGCTCTTTGCATACAACAGGCTTATACATTTTAACAGAATTGAAAATCCATTTGGTCTACAATTGGTCAAAATTGTCGAACACACTCAATGCAGCACATTGGTGCCCACAACAATAGAGTGCATACTCAATCCATAAGAGGCTAGACAACATCCAAGCCCTTCCACAGAAGTTTGCCTTACTCACCTCTGAAAAGGGGCATCACTCTACACACGCTAATCAATTATCTCTGAAATTGCAGGAGAAATCTCCACAACAATTTGAAGGTATCACAACAATGAGTGCAGTCATAATCTCATGAGAGTCATTCACAAAGTGTCAGACCATCACCTTCTTCATGAATGGCTGTGACAAGCTACCATGACTACCCACTGACTTCATCAGCTCCCGACAGTGGGATGTAAATAAGTACATAACGATTAACCCAAAATCTCAGCAAACCATTATAGAAAATCTGTGTCCTGAGTTTGTGTTGCATTTTCAGAAGCAACAGGAAGACTCACTGATGATGTTGGCCATCATTCCAGAGATGTGGCAAAAAATCAAACACAGTAAGCTTATCTAACTCTGGATGGCATCTTAAGAAGACAAATTAAGAAGCTATTTGATCCAATACAACACCTGAAGATTTCTCTGGTCACCTATTGTGGTCGAAGAGGTGAATCTGATAATGGAAAAGCTTAATTCTGATATCTGGCATTGTCTGAACATCTTAACTTATTAGGGCTATTTCCGTGTTTCTCAAGGTGGACACATTGTAACAGATGTGGCCCTATCTCCCCTTTCCCATTGCAATAAGGACTAAAAGTCCCATAGGTTCTCACACATTGGATGACCACTTTAGCCTACAAACCCATTAGAGATGGGTTGACTATTGATTGGTAATGCGTACCATGACCATTAGTGAATTGAACCTGCAAACTGTAGTCTGAACTCCAAGCCACTATAGGCTTCACAAATACTGACTAGAACACCTTACTTCAATGAGCCAGAGTCTGTGAATCACAAGGAGAGATGTCTTTAGGGTTCAAGGGTTATAGCACCTGATTCCTGTGGACTGCAATGTTGGAAACAGTGGGTGGGTGCACCTTGACACTCAAAGCATTCATTTCATTCTGCCTGTCTGGCCTCTGGAGATGGGCAACTTCACCATACAGTTGATCTGGAACTCTTGATTCATCAGCTAAAAATGTGACTCACAATCCAGACACTGCCCATGGTATTCCAGTCCAACAATGTCAATAAGCCCTCTCCTTGGCAATTTTAACCTCCTCTTCCAGAGTATAACATTCTTGCATGCAGGTAAAACATAATAGAACTCAAGGACCCATGAATAGGTTTTGCATATAGAAATGCAACTCAAACATTCTCCCTACGTTTTGAATGCCAGATGGCACTCTGACAAGGAGAAAGATGGATTTCACGAGCTCTTGAAGAAAAAAGCTCTTGAATGCTATTTTGCACAAGAGACAATATGAGCTGCGTTTCAGAGCTTTTGACTGCTATTTAATTGAGACAAAGAACAGGGATCAATACTTAGATTTCTGAAGCTTTGAGCAAGAAAAAATCAGGCCTCCCTGAATCAATCTTCCCATGCATCATCGGCTGCACCTTCACCTTTCTTTGCATCAACTGTTGGGGCAATCATGTGCTTGTACCTATCATCCACCCGTACAGTTGTGGCACCAATCTGTGTCACTCCCACAGGAGCAAGCCTTCCTTCACGAAATGCTGCTGCTTGCTCCCTTTCCTTTCTTCTTGCAGCTTTTCCAGTGGCAAAGGCCATTGTGTTTCCTGATTCTGCTTCTGTGATCGCCCTTCTGATCTGGGCAACCAAGAACAGGTCCCTATCTGTGTAGAATGACGTGGCTCGGCCTGAGGCTCCTGCACGCCCTGTTCTCCCAATTCTATGCACATAATCTTCCATGGTCTTTGGAAGATCCAAGTTGACCACATGAGCAACACCTGCATTATTCAGAACCATCAGGTTACAGAGGATTCAACAACATTCTGGAAGAGCATTCTCCAGCTCTATTAAGAACAAGACCCTAAAATTAAATGAGATTACAAAGCTCAGAAAACATACCTGTAACATCAAGGCCTCGTGAGGCCACATCAGTTGCCACAAGAATGCTAGTAGTCCCCTTTCTGAAGTCCCAGAGAGCAGCTTCCCTCTCACTCTGGCTGCGACCTCCATGAAGAGCTGTGGCTTTGAGTCCTTGCTCAACCAAAGCATCTGACACTTCATCACATCTAGCCTTCCGTTCTACAAAAACAATGGTCAGTGGAGGAACCTGATTTGAATCCTGTGCTTGCGAGAACTCCTCAACAAGCAAGGCAAGAAGCCTGTCAATCTTCTCTTTGTCAGTAACTTTCTCAAGAGTTTGAGCCACATTTGCTGTTGGACTGCTCACTCTTCCCACCTTCACTCGAACTGGCTTCGACAAATACTCCTGCGCAAGTGCTTCAATTTCCTCAGGCATGGTGGCACTAAAAAGTAGGGTTTGGTGCTTCTTGGGCAAGCTTCGCATGACCTCCCGAATCTGTGGTTCAAACCCCATGTCCAGCATTCGATCTGCCTCATCAAGTACCACATACGAAACCCTAGAAAGAGAGCTGTTTCCTTGCTGAAGATGATCAATGAACCGGCCAGGGGTAGCAACAACTACCTCAACTCCTGCCCTCAGCTCTGACCTTTGATCATATATATTTGTACCTCCGACCACAATGGCAGTCTTGAAGCCTTCTGCCGACCTGCTGAAAGCCTTAACCTCTCTCTCAATTTGCTGTGCCAGCTCTCTTGTAGGTGCAAGAACCAAGGCCAGAGGTCCATCCCCGCGCCGCACAGGAGGTTGTGCCAGGCAATGCTGGATGAGAGGGATAGCAAATGCAGCTGTCTTTCCAGATCCTGTCTCTGCACATCCCAGTAAATCGCTGCCAGAGAGTGCCACAGGAAGAGCTTGCGCTTGAATGGGAGTAGGAGTCGTGTAGGAATGGAAGGCAATGTCTTTCATAATGCTGCTATGGAGATTCATATCTTCAAAAGACTCGATGGGAGCCGATGCAGGTGGCATGTCAGGAGAGATTTCTACATCTACGTTGAGCCTGGCTCGTACCTCTGCAATCTGGTCTTCTGTAAGACGGCGGACACGTTCCGATGGCTGCCATTTCGGCCAGACCACGTCCGGCAAAACTACACCTCGCGATGATTCTACTTTCTTCCCGCCGGCAGCAGCGGCAGATGATGCTCCTCCTCCTCCATCCCTACTACTACCGGCACCCACACCCTGTCCATAGCTGCTGCTTCCATTGCTGGAAAAAGACTCAGACCTTCTAGCTGCTCCTCCTCCACCAAAGCTACCTCCGTAGTAGTGGTCCCTGTTACTTCCCGAGCTGCTGCTGCCACCTCCGCCGTCTCGAGCTTTGGCAACTCCTGTTGCATTGCTGCCGGCTCCAGCTCGCAAATGTGGAGGGATGTAAGGCATGGCTGGAACACAAACACACACACACCTTAGATGATGAGCTAACAAGCGAGATTGCCACTATCCAAACTTCGTCGCGCACTCCTATCGAACTCTCTCGCTTGTAGTGCACACTCAAACCCTAGAAAGCAGAAACCAGCACTAGAAACCAAAGGGATGATGATCCATCAGAGCTCGGAACCTGTGGAGTTTGAAGTTCCGTGGAATGAGACGGAAGATGAAGAGCTCGTGAAATCACACAAACCGATGAGATGTAGCAGACCACACGAGGACGGAAGAACTCGAGAATCGCACAGCACAAAAGATCTTCAACACTGAAGAAATTTCTAGGGTTACCTTTGAACTAAACTCTCTCAAAGAAGCCGCGACGTGCAGCGGAGAAGATGAAGATCAGCAACCTTCGCAAGTGACAAGAGCAAGAACCTTTCACGGCCATGGGAGTGTAAGCGTCCGCTAAGTACTTCGAAAACACCAGTCCATCATTTTTCCTTACGGGAGCTTCCTTTGAACGGAGATGGAAGGAAAGGTTTAGGGTTTGATTTTTGGAGCAAACGCTTACATTGTTGTTGAATATTCAGCAAGAGGGCTTTTGTTCTAAGGTGGTTGTTGCCCATGAGGATGATGCAAAGATGATTACTTATCTTGGGAAGAAACTTGAAGAAACCTTGTGATGTCTGAACGACGGGTTTGTTTTTCTTCTGCCATTGAGTACATGAAGACTGGATTTCGATGCTGCCGAAGAAGAGCTTCAATAAGAAGAGGATTTTTGTTTGTTGAAGGTTGTTACCATTAGGACAATGCAAAGGTGATTAGCTTGGGAAGAGACCTGAAGAAACCTTGAATGTTTACACTGAATAATGGCTTTCTTCTACACAAGGCTGCCATTGACGACATGAAGAAGGGGGGGATTTTGATGCTGCAGAAGAAGAGGGTCTTATTAGTGACACGTCTCCATATGTGGAAGGAAGAACCTTGTTTCTTTCTGTCAGTTTCTTTCTTCTCATGAACAACAAACCAGACTTCAATTTCCATTGCTGAGAGATGATGCTCAAATGGGCAGATAGGTTGCAAAACCTCTCTAGGTATATATCCTCTTCCTCTTCTTCCTCCTCCAATCACCTGACTTATTATTAGCATGGCATTGAGAAAACTTGCCATTGACAAACATGTGACAGCAGCACTGCCTTGAGAGAGAGAGAATCCTTTTTCATTATGTTGGACATCATCACAATTCTAGAGTTCACCTGAGTTTCTATGCATGTGCACTTTGTGGTGTGGAATCCTGATGGAGTCTGAGTGCCAGCCAGCCAACATTGTGATTGAGCCTTCCCCATCACTTCTGGAATGTAACTGAAACTCAGGTTGCAGATGGTGGGCAGATTCTTGTATACTTATCTACACCCACCATCGGTGGTAGCTGATGAAATAACATGGTAGTCACAGCAGCTTGTCACTGCTATTTGTGATGAAGGTTATGGTCTCTGACACTTTGTGAGCAACTTTCATTGGCATGTCACCTGCAGTTGGTTGTCATGGAGATTTCTCTGCAACCTGGGATTCGGATGGATTGGATTGGTGTGAACATGTGAACATCTTATTACCCTCCAGAATCAAGCACTTGTAAACAGGGATGCAGACCCCAGAGCTGGTTTCCAAAGGTCAACTTCCTACTACAATACATGTTGAATCTCCTTGCTCTTCCCTATTGTTCCATGACAAGAATATATCACTGGGGCAACTCCATGAAGTGGCAGGTGTTGATCCCATGGGTGATGAATTTGGCTACAATAAAATCTTTCATGTTCACCTTGAGCATCCCATTGGCATAAGACTATGTGAATGTGTTATTGTCAAATCAAGGCCTGGAAAATTCAGCTTCTCGGTAGTGGGGATAAGAAAAAGGCTCAGACAGAAGGTGACACCGGCCATTCAGACTGCTTCGAAGCAAAATCATACATTGTATGATCTGCATCAACATTGGCACTGTTGGAACTCTTGGCTCTTGCTATGAAGTGACTTTGGCCAAAGACGGGCAAGAACTGACAGTGTGGCAAGGTGCTTCACAACATCCAGCTGAAAGGGGTACAGTTGTGTCTCTTGTTCATTTGGAGAAGATGCTGGCAACGTATGTGCAGAGTCAGGGAGGCAATTGCATCTGATGATGCATATAGCCAACCCCTGCCAGAAGTGGGAGAGTAGACTCAGGGACACAAGCTGAGATGATCTCCATTACATCTCTCTTGTGAGAGCAACTTGTGCAGAACTGGAAAACTTGAGCTCACCTGCATTTTGAATTGAAAAACGTGTACCAAAACATCCTGTTCTGTAGAGATTGCATGCACCTCAGTTTAAGTTTGGCTGAGCTAACTGCAGTGCAAGGACTCTCCTAAGTTGGTTAGCAATGCCACAATGAGGCAATAGCATAACCTTCAGTTTGGAGAGTAGAATACCTGGTGCATCTAATCTGTTCCCATGATCTGCAACTTTTCCAGCAGCATCTGCATGTCCTCACTCAAAGACCAGCCTTGTCAACAACTGCATAACACAACAAGCAATACTACAGAGTCAGAAACAGTGTGCAATCAATCAAAAACCAAAAACAGTTAAGACCCACCATGGTCAACCTTGATCTCAAAGATACAGCTGTTGGTGGAATCTTTAATCTCAGTATGTTGGGGTGAAGCAGAGATGTAGAGAAGACCTGAGACAACAAAAGAGGAAAAAGAGACAAGCTCAGGGACTCCCTAAGCTCCATGGCCCTGTGATAGAGATGGCAGAATTGTTTTTAGATTCTCATGACTAAGCACCTCAGCCCAAGATTAGAGAAAGGTGAAGCATTGTTGTGGAGATCTCCACATCTTTTAATCTTGGCTGCAAATAGGGTAACTAGTAAAATCTGAGTTACTTACCTGCATGTGTCCTAACAAGGAATTACAAGACCTTGACACCCTTCACCAAAAGGCTCAATTACCTGCATATGCAATCTTATTTTGAACTTTGGAGTCTCGTTGCATCAAGCTGCTTCAGGAGGTCACATAGCTCAGAGAGAAGGGGCAATTGCAGTGTGTGGAAATCCAGCTGAGCCTGCTGTAGCACCTGCAATGTGTTGTGGGCCTTGTGACAGTGGTCCTCTGCTTCTTCCAAGTGCAACTTTGCCATGTTGGATGCATACTCTTGTTCAATCTTCTCTGCCTTTGCAAGGACTATGCGCTGCAGCCCTTCTGCCTCTCGCTGTGCCTCATCAGCACGAACTGCAAACATCTTGGCCTCAGCCTGCTTGATGCGTATGATTCTCTCCAACTCCTCTATCTGCCCTTTCTCACGCTCAAGCTCTTGCTGCAGCTCAGCTGACTCTTTCCTCTTCTCCTCCAGCTCAGCATCATATGTCTGCAATGCTGTGCGTGCTTGCTCCAGTGCATCTCTTGTAGAAACTTCATGTCCCTTCTGGGAAGCTGGTGGATTTTTTACCACTCCATTTGATACAGGAGGTGGCTGGCTTTGAACTTCATTTGACACTGAAGGTGCCTGGCTTTGAATCCCACCTACATCCCCATCTGCCACAATTTGCAGTTTATCATGTCAAGCAGCTCAACAAATTGACATCCTGTCATCAGCTCACTGTGCAACCATGTAGGTGTAACCCCCTAGTATGTGCCCATGTTGGTGGGTGCACCAGATAATCAAACAGAGATTTAAAGGGGGTCATAGCTTTGCATATTAGGATGTGCTGCCTACATAGAGAGAAAAAAGATCAAATGTATGGCTTACCAGAGAAAAACTTAAGCACAGTACTGCAGGCAAGGGACAGGTCCACCTGAGCACCCAAGTGTTGGAGCATTTGCTCAGCCTTGCTGCACAATTGCTGCCCACGTGCATCATTGCTGTCATGGAAAATCCGGCGCACACAATCAAGCTCACTAGCCAACACATCCTGGCTCCATTGTCGTGCACAATTGCAGAACACATCCTTGACAAACCCATACAGTTCACTGATATGGTCACATGCAATGCAGTGGAACTGCATCTCAGATGTGCCTGCTGCACCACAAATGCTGGGGCCAGGAGCAATGTAGCCCATGCGGATGCCACAATCAGTGTGGCACCAGTGCAAGCAGAAGTCACACCCAATCCAACGGCATGTATTGGCATCAAAGTCAAATTTTGAGCACACCACACACATGCAAGAGTTGCAGAAGCCAGTCTTCTGTGCACAAAGCTTGCAATCACATTCATCTGCTGGCAGCTGACTTTGGCAAGCAAAGTTGCGGCACTTGGTTTGCAAGAAAACTTCAACTAGAGCTGAGTGGGTCATTGGGATTTCAGGATGCAAGAAAGCTGGGATGCCTGTCTTCACTGCCACCAAGAGTTCCAACTGAACACGATGTGCTCGCAACAAGGTGTCTGTGATTAGATCTGTGCGAGCTGCAAGAGTTTGCTGTAGTAATACAAACTGCTCCCGTTTCTCTATGCAATTTAGCATGTTGCGCAAACTTCCCTTCAGCCCCTCCAGGAAGCTATCAGGCAGTTCCTGCAGCTTGCAGGCCATTAATGGAATTGACTCTGACACTACATCCTGGACCTGTACACTTGTGAATGTCTCTAGGCCTATTGCCCCTCTCTCCAACAACCTTTTCTCTCGAGAGGGAATCCTCTCCACATGACTGGGCAAATTTCGGGGCTGGGTATCCCGAGAGCTTTTTTCACCGTGAGATGGTGAAGACCTCACTTCATCATTGTGCCGGTGCTTTTGTTGCTGCCTAGCATCTGATGAATGGGTAGCCTGCAGCTCAAAGTCAGCTGGTGCCACCTGATGACTGCCTTGACCTATGTCAACAATGTCTGATTCACCTCGCTCTCTTCTTTGGTTCCACAGACACTCACTCCCCAGGGAATGATGATCATTTCCTGACAGAAAAAGCCTTTGGCACAAGGGCTTAGGTCTCTGCTTGCCTTGCACTGGCAGTGCTAGAAACCCTTCATTTGCATGGTTACTTCCATAAGACATCTGCCAGCTGCCACGAGATTCTTGCTCTTTGACTTGAGAGATTTGTTGACTTCCACTTGACATCTCCATTTTGTCTAGAGAGCTCTGAGTGAGGGAGCAGCTGGGGTCGTGATGGAAGGGCTGAGAGTGCGAAAGGGAAATCAAATTGGTGAAGCCACTGGAGTGGGTGTGTGTTTGAGCTTGAGAGGGATGATAGGACTGAGCAGCATTCTGGTACGGAAAAGACTGGTGACTGTGTGGATCACCCGAGGAAAGCGAGAGTGACGTATCAGGCAGTGCTAGAGATAGAAGTGCACCATTCTCCACCCTCTGTTTTTTTGCATGTGCTCTCTCCTCCTCTTCCTCCTCCTGCCTCACCTCTTTTCCCCTTTCTTTTTCCCACTCTCTCAATTGATCTTTCACAATCCTCCTCATCAAATCATCCCCTGACATCTCATTTCCATCTTGCATCATAGCAATAACTGGTTTACAACCAGCTTCAGAAGTCCTAGACATTTCTACCTCCCTATGAGCATACAAGGACTCTCTTGCTCCTTTGATCTCTTCAAGAGCATCTGCTGTGGGAAAGGCTGCAATTCCTTTCGCTCCCTCATCCAGTTCCATTGTTTCCACCAAACTTTTACTGGCTTTTGCCCGCACCTGCTCCTGAGAATCACCCACTTTGTTGCCTGAGTCCAGAGTCTGCAGAAGTGCCCCTTCTTCACCCACTCTTTTAGTGCCACTGGCATCTCCAAACCCTATATCTTCTGAGGTCTCATTGTGATGAGGCTGTTGCCACCCTCCTCTCCTTTGGGGTTTCTCGGAGGTCTCGATGATACCCCTCTTTATTTCTGGACCATCTTGCTCCTGTGCAATAGGTGCAGTGTCGTCGTCTCCGTCAGACTCCACCTCGCCATCCTCTCGCTCGCTGCCGCCTTCTCCTGCCTCAGCTACCATCCTGTCCATGCTCCTGCTACTCTCCTTGTGCTGCGTCTCGTTCTCCTTATGCTCCCTTTCCGACATCGAATTCACATTGTCCACCATCTCCTGTTGATGTGCACTCCTGGTTACCGACGACGGCCGTTTCCCGTTGTCGTGCACGCCTTCCTTCTCTCTGACAGCAGAGCTTCGCGAGCGAGATTCGAACTCCGAACGAGACTCTTCTTCTTCTTCTCTGCCACGGGAGTTTCTCTTTTTGAACTCGTTGTTGGCAGCAGAGCCATCGCCGTTGAGGTGAGACTGCCGCTGCCCTTTGGCTGCGCCGTGACCATCCCTGATCAAACCTATACGAGCCTGGCGATGACGATGATGATGGTAATGGTGACGAGACTGCTTCATACCTTTGTCTGCAGAAACGGCCGCGTCGCTCTCTCTCTCGTCCACCACCTCCCGCCCTGCCTCCGAACTGTCTCCACCATCTTTGCGCTTGACGCGCGGCTGCTCGCCGTATCCTTTGCCAGGAGAAGGCGGGGCGATGGACTCATGTGGCACATGGAGCAACAACGATTGCTGTGGCGGCTTCATCGCTCCACTCCCTTACTACTCTCCTCCTCCTCCTCCTCCTCCTCCTCCTCCTCGTCCGCCGCTTTAGCTACTCGGGAGCACCCGGAGCGACCTAGTACAATACCTTTGCATCCATCAAAGCGATCTCCATATAAATTCCCATTTGATACAATACAGCCACAATCTCAATTCTTCTGCAATTGAAGAAAAGTGCGACACAAAGCTCACAAACTATAAAACTTCTGAACGAGAAAGAAAGAAAGCGAGCATTTTCCGAGCCGACAACCAAACAAAAAAAGGGAAAAGCGAACAACAACAGCAGCAGCAACAACAACAACAACCATGAATGCTGCACCAAGAATGCTCCCAAAACAGACCGAATTCGCCAGCAATCCTCTTCTAAACAAACGAACGAACCAAGCAAACCAAAAAAAAGAAGAAGGCAATATTTCTTATGTCTGGCTTAGTAACACGAAGTCAAATCCTGCAACAATTTTATTTTTTTCCTTCCTCTTCTACAAATTTCGTCAAAGTTTGCATCTTTTGGAATTGAGCATTGGACCACCACCTTCTCTCAGTGCACAAGAGTTGCGACGGCGGCGGCGGCGGCGACGACCACGAGGATTGCATTATTTCTTGGCAGCAAAAACTATGATTGTGAGAAAAGGCGACAAGGTAAGGAGAGTGGCGCGAGAGCCGACAAGAAAGCGACAAGTCAATCGGAGAATCCGGGGTCAACAAACGACAGTACGGGTGATGTGAGCCGTTGAATACCATCAACGACTTCAATCGGACGGATAGATAGATTTTTCAGTCTTTGTCTGATTGACTTTCTTGGCATTAGTAAATACCTGTTACCCAACTACTTACAGGGGTTAAAAGTCTCGTCTTTCTTTTTGGTCAATGAATGGGGGGGGGGGGGGAAGAACCGGGATTGTTGTAAATTTTTTTTCCCCTTTTTTTTTGGTTTTGAACAGAACCCCTTTTTGTTACCCCAGGGTTTTTTTTTAAGATTTTTTTTTTTTTAGCA
>Ga0116227_10010120_pt1 | contig 16656 bp, 14 predicted proteins | sample S1TSphgellanicum_FD_89693 | JGI IMG/M metagenome (GOLD analysis project Ga0116227, IMG submission 89693) | Host-associated microbial communities from peat moss isolated from Minnesota, USA - S1T2_Fb - Sphagnum magellanicum MG | ecosystem: Host-associated > Plants > Peat moss > Unclassified...
AGGGGAGGGGGGGGGGGGGGGGGGGGGGGGGGGGGGGGGGGGGGGGGGGGGGGGGGGGGGGGGGGGGGGAGGTATTTAGCGCCGCTTACTGTGCACACCCCCTTCCCAGTAAACATTAAACAGGCCAAAGGAAAACAATGCAGTCAGTACAAAAGTGCTGCTGCGATTTTTTCCTTCAGTCTGCCCATCTGCCCCATCCATATTTTCTCAAGTGGCACCCAAGCATGTTCTGCACTGGTAACCTCATATAAAACGGCTTGTTTTGCACTTGTAACCTCACATAACATGTCAAGTAATCTGTTACATACCCCTTTATACCCCTAGTGTGTTCATAACGTGCATAACATGGACTCAATACATGCCTAGGCATGACAAGGTGAAAATAAACCTGGGCAAATGGGCAGACTGGAGGAAAAAGTCGCAGCAGCACTTTTGTACTGACTGCATTCATTTCCTTTGGCCTGTTTAAGGTTTTCCAGAAGTCAGTCCCCCAAGCATAAAATGATCTCCAGGTTTTGATGAAAGGTGTTTACAACAGGGGCTTGCCCTACACAAAATTTCTGAAAGAAATGGGAAGGGGTGAATATGTTTCTTGGTTCACTGGGTAATTTTGTTACATTGAGGATTGCGAATTATATTGATGCATGGTGGCATGACATTATGTCTTATAACATGATATTAATGCATGACATGGCATAGGGTGAAAGAGTTAATGTGATCATGATTATGCAATGTGTTTTTTTGTCAAATTTGTAGTCAACAAATTTTCCTATGTATCATTATATATGAAAGTAAGTTTTTTTTAAATTTTAAATCTATACTTTGGGCTACATGCTTGAACCATGTATAAAACTATGGAAAGTGGCCTTAGATTTTGGTTGAATTATGGCTATTGAAAATCTCAAAATGTCATTAATTTACCCTTTTTTTTATTGTAGTACAATTTTTTGGTTATATGTAGTCAATAAAAAAGGTTAACATCAATATTATTTTTTTTAAGAAAAAAATCGTCATTTAATGACAGAAAAAAGGTTTTAGTCATGGAGATTTTTCTTTTAAAATATAAATGAGGCTAATTTGACTATAAAAAATGAGGGGAAAAAATCCAAATTAGGGTTTAGGGCATGGGGCATCTTTGCCTATCAACTTTTTTTTTGTTTTGTTGTTTCTTTCCACTGCTTCATGTTTCTTTCCGCCTTTAAATGTAGAAGGAAATGTGCTCAGCCATGCCACCCACCTTGCTTGTATTCTTTTCTCTTTCATAGTGTTGAAAACGTGCATGCGTTGTCCCTCTCTATTTCTTTCCCCTCTTTTGCAGCTTTGAGCATTATGCATAGGACTTATGTTTAATTCATGAAAAACAAAACACAAAAAACAAATATAAGATCAATGGCCAAAACCATCACAAGGGAGACAAAAAAGGAAGGCCAAAAAAAGGCCAAAAGACAAACAACCCACATGAACCAAAAAAAAGGGAGAAAGCTAATCCCTTTCATGGTAGGAAGTTATTTCACCCACAACCTCTCTAATGTCACCTGCATGCAAATCATGAAATCTAATAGTAATAGGAGTTCTAAAATAAGTATCACTTGCTAACGCAATCTTCCTTTGTATGGCAAAAGTTAAAGCACGTTGAAGAGCAATACTAATACATTGCCTAAAAAATTGAATGCAAAAAGACAAGGATAAATGACCTCCTAATTATCTATCGTGGGAAAGATGGGCACACTCATTGATGAAACGATCCATATCACACCTGGGTGTGTCATGCACCTCCACGGCCATTGGAATAAAGTGGTGCCTTTCATGAAACCTCCATACTTGCGGGTCTTAACAATGGCGCTAAATTTCGCAACTACACGTGATGGTTGACTAATGACACTTGAGCCATCACCTCCCATGTTAAGTCAATAACCACCACATCGACAACAAAAACTTGGTCCTCTCGGGTCATATAAAGATTGGCTAGTAATGAAACTCTTGATGTAAAGGTGTAACCACCATTTTCTCCATACAACATCCCCACTCTTTCGAATGAAAACATACATAACATCTTGAATGGCATCATGTGTGGTTATTCGTTGACCTCCAAATGGGCAACGAATTAAGTGCATGTTAGATGTGTCCAACTTGTGTCCAACCCATGTCAAAATTCACACATGAAAAAACTAGATGCCAAAAGCTGAATCAAATCAAAATGAAAACGCAACGCTGAAGTGAAAATAAAGTATGTGATGCAAAATGAATGAATAGATGGCATAGCAACCAACCATAGTCCTACCCCCCTTACCCAAACAAGAATGAATGTGAACTCTAAATGTTGAAAAAGTGGAATCATCCTTTAAAATAGACCTAAGGGATGTGTCATGGTGGAAGTCCATCTAAGATGCATCCAGACTTGGGGCATCGATAATTGCTAGACTTTCAAAAGAAGGGTGCATTTCCTTAGTTGGAAGAAGAAGGTCATATCGCACTACACATAAGCATGACTAAAGTAAGTGTGGGCCCCTCTCAACCTGAGAAACATACTCCTCCAAAACAGGTGTATCGAAAATACAAAACCTAAAGCATAATATAGAGCCACCAAAACCCAACTCCCTAAAAAATAAAATGGGGCATAATCCTCCATAGAGAAAAGGCCTATACCACCAAAAGATGTTGATAGTTACACTCGATGCCTCGCTAAAGGGCCCTGAAATGACTCCCATGATCTTGGATCCATAATGTCCCCACATACCTACATAACTCTCCTATTGAAACCCGCAAAAAAGACAAGAAGGAAGAAAAAGAAGAAGGTATTATCCATGTGAGATAAGAAGGTCAATGAGCTACACATGAAGACCAAATGACCACAACAACCTTGACATCTCCCAAGAAAGAAAAATCATCAATATGCGCCACTTCTTGAAATAAAGTTTCATCCAAAAAATGTGTGGCAAAGTCCTACAAACCCATTGGCACACCCAAAATGCATAAGCCATATGTGACCAAAATGTAAACTTGAAGAAATTATGTTTAACCATTATGTTTAACCAAAGTTTAGTCATTATATTTAGCCACTAAATTTAACCACTAAGTTTAATCAAAGTTTAACCATGAAATTTAACCATTATGTTTATCAATTAAGTTTAGCCACTATATGTTTAGTTAAGATTTAGTCATTATGTTTAGCCATTATATTTAATCATTATGTTTAACCAAAATTTAATCATTACGTTTATTAACTAAATTTGCTGGTATGTTTAACCAATTTTTTGTCATTATATCTAACCATTATATTTAACCACTAGGTTTAGCCAAAGTTGAGCCATGAAGTTTAACTCTTATGTTTATAAATTAAGTTTAGTCATTATGTTTATCCATTAGATTTAGCTAATATCTTTATCAATTAAATTTAATCATTATGTTTAGCCATTACATTTAATTAATAGGTTTAACCAAAGTTTAGCCATAAAGTTTACCCATTAGGTTTATGAATTATGTTTAACCATTATGTTTAGTCAGTAAATTAATCATTAGGTTTAGCCAAGGTTTAAACATTAAGTTTAACTTCTACATTAAGCCATTAAGTTTTACCATTTGATTTAGCCATTATATTTAGCAATTAGTTGTCACTTAGGTTTAACCATTATGTTTAGTGATGTCAAATAAACATGTGATATGAAAAATTTCACAAAAGTTAAACACTTTTGATGGTGTAGTCCATATTTGATTTATCATTGTGGAGGTTTGGGGTTCAATTATTAATATTTGTAACCTATATACATATTTAAAAGGTTAAGGTAGGTAGGTTAAGTTAAATTAGAAAGGTTAGATAGACTAAATTAGTTTAAGTGGGCTAGGTTGGGTAAGTTAGACTAGGCTACCACCTACCTACTTTCCTTTTTACAACCTACTTAGACCTATATATAACCTACCTACCTAGACCTACTTATACAAAAAAAATATTTTTGGTAATAATAAAAAAAATAGGTAGAAATTTGACTTGTTAAATGGTCCACTATCTAGTAATCAAAATGACCAATCAAATAATCCAATAGTTTACTAATAAAAAAGACCACCCCTAGTCTTACAAGACATGGCCAAAATGACTTGTCTAGATTGATAGGATGGTTTTTTTCATGCCTATCCAAATGGGGTCCTTTGTGACTGGATTCTTTAGTCAAAATAACATGTTTTTGTAGTAGTGCCATATATCTTTGACCTTGGAATACTTGAATTGAAACATCTCTAGATCTCCACAATAGTAGGTTTATGAATGGCAAGTCCAAAATTGCTTTCACTTCATTGTTGTTTCAATGCAATAATCATTGGAAAGGCTCTACATTTGATGTACTAGTTGGCTTAATTAAAAACTAACTAAATGTTATCTACAACATAACCTTTGGACTTTGTCACTTACCATATAGAAAGCCTTTAGTCCACATATTCTTGCATGAACTTGCCAATTTTACAACTAGATTTCCAAAATTAATCACCATGTACCCTTCTAATACTAAAACACATAACAAAACAAAACACATTGCTCCATTCTAAACACGTATATGCAAATCATAAGAAAACTAAAAAAAATGATCAAACTTTTAATCCTTGACACTAACTTGAACTAGGCCATCTAGTTCATAGTCCATGAAATGATTCCATTTGTAACAAAGTAAGTAGTTCATGTATAAATAAGTTGATCTTGACCTATTGTTCTTGACATCCAAAGAAGTAATGACATCATCTATGCTTCACAAAGTCTCCTTTGGCAACTCATAAATTGCATCATTTGATGGAATTCCCAATCACTCAATGGCTCTTAAAAGGCATTAAGAATTCAATTGCCCTCACTAAATGATAATAGACATGGACTATTTATGAATCTTTGAATAAGACATAAGTGTTATCATTATTTCCCCACTTCTGATAATATAGACCTCTAATGACATTAGCACCCTCCTCATAATTACTAATCCCCCATTTGTTTATAAAAGGTGTTCTTATATTATGTAGTGGTTTAGTGCATAGAATCAACCAAAAAGACAAACCTTCATCATTCCCCTCCTTTGCACTAACTACAACATTGTCATTAACCTCCAATATTACAACCAACTCATCACTTCCCAAGGGGGACACTCAATGTAAAGTTTGGAATCTACATGCATCAAATGACCATTTTTAAAGGGGGTATTCGATAATAGTCCAACTTATTTTTTATCACCTTATTATTATTTAATTTTCTAATATATACATATTAAACCACCTTATAAAAATTAGAATCCATTATTTTAGATTATTACATACCTTATATTATAATTAAATTGATTATTTGAATAAAATGTACCCTATTTTTTAACCAATTAACTTATAACTTCTACCCAACAACCAATATATTGCACCTTATATTTTTACTCACATAGTTTCTACTTTTTTTTTACTAGTGTCCCCTTTACAAGGGTCACCTTTGTCCAAAGCTGTAACATGTTCATCACACCTTTATGATAATAAGAATCTCCCTACGCTCCCAATTTGTTGGTCTTTGTGATTGAATCTCCATTGATGCATTTAAATTGGAACAAGAAACTTTTGCCTTTTTGTTTTTCCTTTCATCAACCTTCATCAATGTTGTACGTTGACTTTTACATTCAATTGGAAACACATTTCTAACAATTGATTTGCTGATAACAACAAATTGATTACAAAAATCTTGTTGATATAATTTGATAATAACAAATGAAAAATTAATGGCCATTGGAATTAGTTTGCAAATTGAATTTGGTTTCGAGAATTCTTCCCTTTGGTAGGTGTTTCACTACAACTGTTGAAGTTGGAGGGGCTATTTTCGAAATAGGTCCATGCTATTGTTTATATGGTTCTTGTCAAGTTTTCTTGTTGTTTTTGAAGTTCAACCACTTTTGATGTTTTTTTTATTGTTATCACTTTCTGTTGCTTCTATGGTTTGGTCATTTTTGAGGTCCATGTGTTTCCTTGATTCAATTGCTTTTGAATTTCACACAATTGTTTCAATGGTCTTGCAATGTTCAAATCAAACTTTCTTGTAATGGCCATGAACGATGAACTTTTTGGCAACGGTAGAGAAGAAATGCATGGACTTCCTTCAAAAATGACATGTGCCTAATGAAAAACATTTTAAAACATTGAGTTATAGGTCATTTTTTGGCATTTTACCTAACATTGGATTTTAGATGCCAAATCTTCATTTTTTTAATTCTATTTTTAATAAGCAATAGACTTAACATTGTTTTAACCCCACATGCAACCTAGATGCTCACTAAGATGACAAGTCATCATTTTTGTTACATAACATTCAATATTGAACATATTTGTGACCTTTACCACTAATTTAATGGAAGTTTAATTCTAGACATGAAACATTTTTAACCATGTTAATTATTAACCTAGGTTAATAAGCAGAGGGGCCCAACAAAAAGGGCAAAAACAACACATCCTTTTTTGGAGCAAATGTTGGCAACTTCAGTTATTGTCAATTTAAGCAAAGGTACATATTGAATTTTTATGATTTTTTAAATATAAGAGATCTAAATATTAAAACCCCATTTTACCACATTAGGGTTTAACCAATGGGCCAAAACGAAATCAAAGGAGCCACAAGCATTATTTTACATTAGTCCTACATGTCATTTTTCCTCAAAATAATTTTATCATATGAATGAATTTTCAAATGATTGTTTTTGCAACTTGTTATGAAAAATGATTAAAATTGCCTCAATAAGTCAAAAAAAAAACTAAATCAGTTTTTAATAAATACGAATTTGTAAAAATGTATAAATTCCTTGCAAATTCTATGTTTCATCTTGAACAATGATGATAATTGGAAATCAAACCCAAATTTATTTTTTTTAAAGTTGAATTTAATGTAATATAAACTAAAAATTTGGTTAATACATCATGTACATTATACCCTAGTTATATGTGGTAAAGTATTTTTGAAGTTTTAAAATTTTGAATTTTTAAAGTTTTAAAATTCCACATTTATGAAATTGTGAATGTCTTTTTAGTTTTTCTAATAAGTTATTATCATCTCATATTTTTTTACCATCAACTTATTTCTATTATATGAATCTTTTTAAAGTCCTTTGTAAAAATGTCCTTTTTTACTAATAGAATTTTTCACTTTCAAAAGTCCTTAACTAAACCAAAACTTAAAATTGGATCAAATGGATTTTTAATTTGAGTTTCTTCAAATTCATGTGTGTTAAAAAATAATAATGTGCCATGATTACCATGGTTTCAAATAACAAAAAATATATATCTCTAATTTATTTTTTTAAACATCAGATGTGTTTTATGCTCCTTTGACTATGTTTTGACCCCAATATTGAAATTTAAGGTTTAGTTTGTTGTTTGGGTTTCTAAGCATTTTGAGCTTTTTGATTTTTCGGTTTTTTAATATTTTTTGCTTTCTGGTTTTGTGAATGTAGAACTTACAATTATTTTTCATTATTCACATTTGAATTTTAAAGTTGGTATTTCCAATGAATTCAATGACTATTGGCATTGAATTATATTTTCCCTTTTTGATTGTGTTGAAATTTTGAGAGTTAATTGTCACAAGAAGAAAAGAATGGTTAAAGTGAGGAATTTATTCTTAGAGTTTGAGGTACCAATCATTTTTCGTGTAATGCTAATTATTTTTTCTCTTCTTGCTTACCAAGAGACTAAGCCACATAGGATTTGGTGGAAAGAGCTTAAACAATCTACACATTGGGATTTAATAGGAGTTGTTTCGCACACCATTTTGGAAATGAAGGATAAAAAATATTTATCTCCATATCATATAACTTATGGAACATTTATGTATTTGGTTAGATAATTAAAATCTATTGTCAAATTTAGGGTTATTATCTTTGTTAAAGAACCATTAATTAAAACCTAGAAAAACTATTAGGTTAGTGTTATATCGATTTGCACATGGGGCTAATGTAAACATTATTGTTGATAAATTCAATGTTGGAGCCTTTATAGTGTGTAAGTATGTTGATATTGTTATCGATGCTTTAATTTTTAAGGATAAATTATTTAGTCAATACTACCTCATGGTCCGCGCTTATTTAGGATTATAGATGGATTTTTTTATGCATGTGGCCCACCTAGTGTATGTGGTGCTATTGATGGGTCACATATTTCACTTTCCCAAAAGCTAGATAAACAAGTCACTATAGTACCAATAAATTATTATTATAAATATAAAAGTTGCAATTTGATTATTTTGCAAGTAATTTGTGACATGGACAATTTGTTTGGAACGATGTTGTTTGGTTCCAGGCATAACGGCATATGGGGGCTAGTTTAAAATGCCATCTATTTACCAACAACTTCAAACACAATCAAATCTAAGAAAGCTAGTTGTGGTGGTTAAGGGATTGGAGATAAAACATTATCTACTTAGAAATGCAATTTATGCAAGTCAAGATTACCTTTTATGTAATTTTAAATTAGTTGATGAAAATTTGGATAAAATCATGTTCAACCAACAAACAAATGTTAATAGAGTTAAAATTGAAATGATTTTGAGATTTTTAAAAATAGGTGGAGGATCTTGCATTGCATCAATGCACGTATTAATGGAACTCCCAAAATTGTGGTGGCTTGTTGTGTCCTTTGTAACTATTACCAGTTGATTAAAATACTTGCACCCCTGACAAATCCCCAAGTAGATCTTCTTTGTGGTGCAAGGGGGCAAGTCCCTTTTGGTTGTGAAGGTCGAACCAATTGGATGAGTGCCTATCACAAACCCATTTGATGTTCTTCATGAGCACTTTGGAGATATAGGTGCGTTAGATATGAGTTTTTATTATATTGGACTGAAATTTGGACTACATGTCCATCATGAGAACTCGTAGTTCATGCAATTTACAAAATTGAAAAAACTCAAAAGCAAAAAAGTCATTCAACTTTATTTTTAGATTAAAAAATGAAAAAAATCTTGCATAAAACCCATTTTGGATATGTAGGTGTAGCAAATCTGAAATTTTGTTCAATTGATTTGAAATTTGGATCACAAGTTTATAAGGTCTTAACCAATGCACTTTGCAAAACTGAAAAACTTAAAAAAGTAGTTATTCAACTTTGTTTTTAGATGAAAAAATGCAATAAAATCCCACATGAAATCCACTTTGGATATATAGGTTCATCATATTGAAATTTTGTTTAATTTGTTTGAAATTTGAACCACAAGTTCATAAGGAGTTCTATTAACTAATGCAATTTGCAAAACTGAAAAAAAATTAAAATTAAAAAAAATATCAACTATATAATAAAATGACCAAATGAAGGAAACTTTTTTTTACTAATGTAGTGCCTATTTATGCAAAATTACACACTTACAAATATTTGAATTCTTTCAAAACATGTAAAGTATCTTTAAACATTTTGGTAATTGCCAATTGAATAGTTTGAGCTTGTGCATCAGATTCTAATTCAAGCTTAGGACTTTCAAGCTTAAATTTCATTTGCTTGATAGCCAATTTCTCATTGGATTCTATAAGCAAAGCCATCATTCTCTCCTTATGTTTTAGTTTGTGTCTCCCAATATTAAGAAAACCTTTCACAAATTTGTTCATGGCTTCATCCAAGTAATTGGCATTTCTGATCAATGATCATTTGTGAGATGCTACTTTGCCAAAAATCTGGGATAATTTGCAAAAAGCCTTTTTTGGGGCAAGAGGAGAAGTATTCGTATCTTCTTATAATGGATTTTGTTCTTTTTTGTGACGACATTCATTCGACAATTGATGATGGTGATTGGTATGTGTCCAATGTTTAAATGACAAACAAGATTTGTCAAAATGCTTTCATTCCTTTTCATATACGTCAAGGAAGTTAACAAAAACAATACGACTCTATCTTCCTCCAACATTTATCTCATCATTCATTGACTTTATTTTCTTATGACACGGGTTGACAATTGATAATTGCACCAATGGAGGTGCAACAACTATGATAACAAGAATCCTTTGAACAATGGAGGAATTACAATAGTTGTCATCTCATCTTCCATTATAAAACGAATCCACGTATATGACCTTTCATCATCCATGATTTGACCAAAAAAATCATATACAAAACAAAAAATAAGAATTGATCAAGAATACATTCAATACAGACAAAATTAAATTAATTTTTAAAAAAAAGAATCATTTCAAAGTCAACCATAATATATACACAACCAAAAAGATTATAAATCAACAAAAAAAAGCTCAACAAATAATTAAGAACTGTAACGCTAACACATATTTTTATATGAGGGATAGATACATTTTTTTATATTAAAATTTACCAAATTCAAAAATACATATTTTAAAATCACTTCAAAAACAACTATAATATATGCACATACACAAAAGATTATAAATCAAAGAAACGAAATTTGAAAATTAATGAAAATAACTTAAATATCAAATACATACCAGTGTAAGAAGAAGTGCTGCTGTAGCTCTCAGTGTTGTTAAAAAAAAGAGTTTTTAGATTCTGGAAAGTCTCCAGAATTGTCCTTACACAGTTAGGATTTTTTTTTTTAATATGATGAAATTTTATAATAACCTTTTAAAACCCTTGTTATTGTACTTCTCTTTATCTGGGGCGCAGCTTGCAGCCCTGACACTCCACCTCCGTGCCCAAGGGCTTCAGGGGTGGACAAGGGAAGGTTGCTGCCAAAGCCCCCCCCCCATTTGCCCCCCTGACTACTTTGAGGCAGAAAGGGGGGCAATGCATTTGTAAATGAACTAGGGTCTGGACTCTGGACAAAGTCAAGGAACTAGTTTTTTGCGGCGGTGGGTGCGCCGAATGCAGCGCAGAAGGAGCTGCAACGCATTTATAAATGGAATTCTCAGAAATCTAGTTCCTTGACGTTGTCCAGACACTAGTTTTCAAGCGGTCCATGAAATTAGGAGTGGCAAGTGAGGTCTATGCGTTAAGCCCCTATTGAGGCGAGGATGTTGTTGTCTTCGGCAATAGTGTTTGTTCTTTGTTTTGTTCTCGTCATTTGTTTGAGCTCATCAAACGAAAGCTGCAGCTATTGCCCCTATTGTAGAATTTGAGGGAATTATAGTTGCGGATTTCCTTTACCTGGTCCGAAGAGCGGGAAGGAGAGGCGTGATCGTCTGATTGAAGGTGAACGAAGGGAAAAGCGCTTGCTGTAGAATCAGAGATTAAGAGCTGGCAAGTGAGGTCTATGCGTTAAGCCCCTATTGAGGCAATAGTGTTTGCTCTTTGTTTTGTTCTCGTCATTTGTTTGAGCTCATCAAAGAAAGCTGCAGCTATTGCCCCTATTGTAGAATTTGAGGGAATTATAGTTGCGGATTTCTTTTACCTGGTCCAAAGAGCGGGAAGGAGAGGCGTGATCGTCTGATTGAAGGTGAACGAAGGGGACCGATTACAATGGGAAAGGGTGGTGGTGAACCACGCTACGGGTGGTCGGACCCCTACTCCGGCGGGAGGGCCCAACGTTATTGCGTGTCATCAGCGAGAAGATCAGAGAAGTCTGGCGGCAATGCGACTACTGATGCAGTAGACGGTTCGCAATTTCCCCCTGATTCTTCAGCTTTTCAGTCCCAGAATCCTGCAGGATCTTCAGTTGGGCTTGACGCGGGTCAAGATACGGAAGGTTTGGGAGGTCTAAATGAAGGTTCTGAGAAAGCGTTGGTTGTTCAATTACATGCGGCCCTCCAGGAACTTGACAGAGCGGCAGGAGTTTTTCATGCAGTTACGCGAACTTGTATTGCAGTACTTCTCCGATTTGTTCGTTCCCTGGACTACAATCTTCGCAAAAAACTATGTGAGTATATTCTGCTGAATGGAGAGAAAGCAGGCAAAAGCTCTTCTAAAGGCAACGTGGCGGAGGGCTCTGATGCACTGTATGCCAAACGGAAGAAGCTGTGGGTGTCCAAGAACTACACAGGGGTGCGAGGACGCAGTGACAAATTTGGATCAGCGATTTGGTGGCGGGGTCCGAAAAATTATTTTTGGCTGGGAACATACGAAACACCAGAAGCAGCCGCTCGAGCACGCGCCGCCGCCGCTAACTGGCTTGCAACCCGTTTTGGTAGCAAGCTCCTCAATGATGAGGAGCTTGCTGAACTCCAGAAGTATGCTAAAAAAGCAGGTGATCATTTGTCTGATGATCGCTCTCACCATAACTTTGCTTCACCAGTTCTTGTGGAGAACTTAGAGGAAAAGGCAACCACATCAGCAAGTTTGGAGGGAAAGGCAGTGGCCAGTGAGGAGCATGTGAGCCAACGGGACTCTCCTGCAGATGAGAATTTTTCCAGTGAGGAGCATGTGAGCCAATGGGAAGTCCGGACACTTGAGAATTTTTTACTTGACGACGAATTCCCTCCACTTGAGGATTTGTTACCTAAATTCAACTCGGACAATCATTCTCCTGGATTCGACTTGGACAATTGTCTTGGGTTCTGAAGAAGTAGGGTATGTGTTGGAGTGGTTCTGAGGGAGCTTTGCTGTAAAATTGATTACATGGCTGAAAGTTGTCAGTTTAGTTCACAAAGCTACCTGAATGCATTACTCTGGGTTGAGGAATCCAATTGTGTTGGAATCAGAGTGTTTCGGAGAGGGATAGCAAGTTCAAAGGGTCAAGAGAGGGGGAGTGTTACAACAAAATAAGTCCTGTGAGCAGACAATTTAGGGTTAGGGTTTCATGTCTTTTTCAATGTGAATGGAACCTGTCTAAGCTTTTGGCCTTTTGTAAATGAAGAACAATGGTGTAAATAGCCAATAGGTACACTTAAACAATTCAACCTCAAAAGTCTTCAATGCATGTCAATATGAAACACAATATATCAACAAATTTATTTCATCAAATTGGGTTGCATTTCATTGATCTCAAGTTAAGTTGTGTAAAACATTGTTGATAAGGCTACACATAGATTCATAAGAAGTTTGGAATTGTCCCACAACATTCACATTGCAAGGTAACACACAAATAAAATGAAAAAAACTTCACAATACATGATACACATTGTGGGGTTCATACAATAATACATAGTGTAACATGGTACACTAATACATACATGTAACCTAATACAATGATATCAACATTTGACCTAATACATTGATATAATATATTAGTGTATGATGTAATTAAAGTTTTAAATAATAAAATTTTTAAATGAAGTTATTCATACCACCCTAATACAATACCAATGGCTAACTATAGTTTGAAGGGTTGTTGTGAATGTATTAATTGTTATAAAATGCTAAAATGTGTTGGCAAATTCAAATGGATTTTGGCTTCTCCATTCCCAATTGACAAGCCCCATCCTACCTTCTAAGCCATACCATAAGCCTAGGTGCAAGATGTGCTTCTAGTTTGTTTAATCTTAACATATTTTTTTCAAGTTCAACAACATTGATTAGGGCTTTGTGGACCACATCTTGGTGTTCTTCATCCAACTTTAATTTCCTTTTGCCCTTGTCCAAAACCTTTTCTACATTTGATGGAATTCTTTTTGGCAAATTCACCTTTTTTTTTGTTGGCAAGAGTTGTGCAAGTTGGGGCCAATGAAAATAATCTATCCCACCTATTAGCTGAAAAGGAGCCATGAAAGGTGTAGGTGCTGATAATAGAGGAAGGGGAACTACATCTACAAATGTGACAAATTGTTTTTGCAATATAGCCATAAGTGGAGGTGGAATAGGACCTTAAGGTGGAGGAGGAGGTGGAGCAAGATTAGTTGAAAATGGAGGAGATGGAATAAGATCAACTAAAGATGGAGGAGGTGAAATATGATCAGCTAAAGATGAAGGAGGTTTAAAATAGGAGCTGAAGATGGAAAAAGAGGTGGAATAGGAGTTTGTTCTTTGTTCATCCAAGGCTTGATTGCAAACTTGGATAATTTGATGATGATTCAATCAAATCTTGTTGGAAAAAGATGCATGACAATAACAACACTCAAAGATGTTTCTAGTAAGCATCCAACTAGGTTTTTTCTATTGTCATTGCATTCATGTATTAGTTGGTGGATTTCAATCCAACCTTTGTAAGTGACATCAATTGCTTTCCCATCAATCTTAATGGAAAGATTTATTGATTCAATATTTGACATCTTTGCAAAACCTAAAAAAAATCAATAAAAGTTGTCAAATCAATACATTATCATATTGAAACATTATGCAATAATGATACATTGTGTTACACTATATGTAACACAACCAATTATTATATCCAAACAACAAGGTGATACATTGATGCACAAAAGTTTAATAATATAACATGAAAATTGAATCATAAATTCAATTAAAAAGATAAAAATATGGATAAACAAACACTATTAAATGGTTTTGGTCATGTAAAATAACTTTGTAGATTGGTGGAAAGAATAAATGTAAACGTTGTTGACCCAATAGCTACTAACAACATGAAACTAACCATGATAAGAATTGATAAAGTGTGGGCAAGTATGTAGTAGGCATGTAAATAATATTATCCATATGGTAGTGCCCACCTACATATTGGGTCCTAGTTTCACCAAGATTGAAAACAAAATGAAAAGTCATGATGAAAACAATACAAAAGAGAAAAAGAAGGGGACCAAACAAGTTTTCAACTTATCTCATGCCCCTTTGAATCAAATAGAACTAGTTGTGATCAAGTATTATCATCGGACACAAACAACACATTGAAAACTATCGGTTCACACTTTTGAACACATTTCAATTTCCTTGACATGTTGAATGTCTTGAAAAAAATTATGTTGACAAGTGCAAACTAGGGAAAATGAATTTACATTTTGGTCAAAACATGTTTCATGATAAGTACACTAGAATTAAGACATGTATGAAAGAATGTAACATTCAAAGAAGAATGTTAGAGAAAATGATCAAAGTGAAATTGATCTAAATCTTGATATCATCATGCCAAATTGCAATTTTGGCCAAGTAAAAGAATGAACATGAATGTGGACTAGAAAAAAGATTCAATTGAAATTTAAGATACGAAACTTCCTTGCAATGCTAATTCACATTTTCCACAACTAGAAATGACTAATTCAACAATCATGATTAACATGTTCTAACTTGTTGGTACTAACAAACACAAACTACTTCAAGAGCAATTCCAAGTGGTTGTGGTCCCTTGGCACAAAGGCTTACATTTACAATTGCTATAATACATTCATTTAAAACTTCAATTGGTATAGAAGAAAATAGTATGGCAACAACTAAAATAAATCCCTAAAAAACTTATGTTATAATATAATATGCAAAATGCCAAGTATGTATCAACAAAATGCTATAAACACATATGCTAAGTATGTATCAATCAAAATGTTACATACTTGCCATGTAATGCAATTTGTAGCAATACTATGCCATACTAGATTGCATATCAACAAAATATTACTAAATATTGCAACAATATTATGCCATACTATGCATATCAACAAAATACTAAAAACAAATATGTATCAAGGAAATGCTAGAAACACATATGCCAAGTATGTATCAATCAAAATGTTGCATACTTAGCATGCAATGTAATTTATAGCAATATTATGCCATATTATTGCATATCAACAAATATTGTAAAATATTGCAACATTACTATGACATACTATGCATACCGACAAAATGCCATAAACACATATGCAAGTATGTATTAATCAAAATGTGGCATACTTGGTATGTAATGTAATTTGCAACAATACTATGCCATATTATTGTATATCAACAAATGATTGCAAAATACTATAGCAATATTACATGTATGAATAATCTTATACAAGGCATGGTACAACATATAGGAAAAATAGTTTGTTGAATAGCCAATGTAAAATCAATCTAGTTGGAAATGGATCAAGAGTAGTCTACTTTACCATAATTACACCCTACATTTCTATCCTAAAATTATGAGAGGATATTAATATAGTTTATAGACCACAAAAGAAATGGTAATTTTAAAAAAAAATAATATCCATGCACAAATTAGAAATACAAAGTGATCAGGTTTGAACCATGAATTATTGAAATTTATGACATCTTTAAAAAATAAAACAAAATTCCAAAATTCAATTTCCAAAATTGAATCTTTGTACTTGAATTTTTCCCCTACTCTAAAGTTGCATATAAAATTATGACATCTTTTGTAGCTAGTCCAGTAGCTAATAGGGCTATAGTAGTATTACCCAACTAATTTATAATGGATATTGAATTCAACCAAACTCTCTAAAAACATTCAAACCAAATCCACAACTAACTTGGATCATGCTACACTCTTGCTCAGTCCTAATTTGGAGGACATTGTCATAACCTCCTTTTATGCTACCTTAACCTTTAAAAAAAGTTTCAACAACCATCAAATTGTTAAAACCAGAAGCATTGTTCACCAAAAATGGTGTAAGGTAAAAGTTGAATAGAAGGAAACAATATGGTTTTTAGTCAAGAAGGGGTTGAGAAAAATAAGAAAAAAATAGTAAAAGTCATGTAACCAAAAGATTAAGGGGGGTTGAAATGAAGGGGGAAAAATAGTAAATGTCATGTGATTAAAAGATGGGGGGGGGGGGGGGGGGGGGGTGGTAAAAAAAAAAAAAAAAAAGGGAGTGGGGGTAAAAAAAGGGGGGGGATTAGAGAAAAAAAAAAAAAAAAAAAAAATGTATTTAAGTTTAAAAGTGGTACATA
>Ga0116227_10010121_pt1 | contig 16655 bp, 6 predicted proteins | sample S1TSphgellanicum_FD_89693 | JGI IMG/M metagenome (GOLD analysis project Ga0116227, IMG submission 89693) | Host-associated microbial communities from peat moss isolated from Minnesota, USA - S1T2_Fb - Sphagnum magellanicum MG | ecosystem: Host-associated > Plants > Peat moss > Unclassified...
AAGAGGATAAGAATAAGAGAAAAAAAGAGTAAAGAAAATGACTGAGAAGAAAGAGTCGGGGTTCGGCTGGGGGGCAGGGCGGGGGCGGGGGGGGGGGGGGGGGGGGAGGGGGAGGGGGGGGGGGGGGGGGGGACAAAAATGTTGTCACATATTGTATTGTTTTCTAAGGGTGTCAATGTTTGAAATTCAACCATGGTAATATTAGAGCATATTTTTCCAAATTTTTTGCATAATATGGTAGATTATAACACAAAGAATTCAATTGCAAAAAAAAATCCTTTTTTCAAACTTATATTGTGCAATTTCGAAGTATATTTGTGGCAAAAAAAATTACATCACTATGTACTACAAATGCAAATATACTCAAAAAATGATTGAAATGATTTTTAATCTTTATGAAATTTGTAATGTATATTAAACATTGTGATTCCATATGATTAGAATAAGTTTGCTAGCCATTTGAAGAGTTTGATAATTGTCATATCACAAATGGGTGTTTTTGGGGGTGATCACCATAAGTATGTGGTGAATTAACATTTTGACAAACTATCAATTTCAAATGAAAGATGACAAGATATGTGAGTTGGGTCATTTTTAAAATTTTCATTTTGAACATTTTTTGGTTGACTAATTCAAACCCAAACCTAGTGTAGTTCAAAAATAGAAACATGCTCTAGTATAATGTATATACCATAAATATATTCATTATTCTTTGAATTTAAGCATTTAATTTTTATTTTTATTTTCAAATAATATTATATATCATTAAGTTTGTGAAAATCATAATATCAAACCCAAACATTAAAAGTGAAGCCCAAAATTAAATGCAATACGTTTTGTAAAAATATACTTTATATACATGTTGTGAAAATGCCTAAAGTCTCCCCCTCCCCCCCAATAGTGTGCTTTCATCTTTATCAATTATTTGTTCATTATCCAAAATGTTTTATACTTTGAACTATTTTAAAATAATTAATACAATTCAAATTTATCTTGTTGCAATTCATTAAACCTTGTCAATTTGATTTTATTGAAACATTTGTAGTTATATACAACTTGGAATTCTCTATAAATTTTTCATAATGCTTTCATCATTATGTTAGGACAAACATAACTTGACATATATATAGATTTGTATTCTAATTTTCTTTTAAGTAACATTGAGATTAAATAATCATTGTATGGCATTTGAGGTAATACATTTTGTACAAGATTCAAGTTTGTTAGAGTTTAAAATGTTTCTATGCATTCCATATTGTCCATATCCTTGTAATTGGAAGAACTGTGCAAATGTAAAACTTGGTGTAATTAAACATCTATTTTGAAAAAATTCATGTCTAGTTTGTTGTTGATGATATGATCCCATAAGGCTAATTCTAAATGTTTTCTTAGATTATATTTTTGATAGGATTTACAAATTAGTACATGATTTGCTAGTTTTCCATTTTTAAAATGTTGGGGAACTTTTGATATATTTTGATACATAACAAATTTGATATGCAAAACATAATCTTCAACAAGAATTACAAACATATTTAATAACGTTTTAAATATCTTTTGTATATTTAATAAAAGTATTATCAACAAAAAAATTTACACATTTGTTACTTGATGCAATAAATGGAACAAATTATGGTCATTTCAAATATAATTAATCATTGTTTTGGAAATGGTTGCATTCAACATTGATAATATTTCCATATTTCATATCATTTAAATGATAAAGGCATCTTCACCATGATTTTTTTTGGTAAATTTTTAACAATCCATTTGATGAATGTTGCATCTTGTTATAAAATTTGTCTTCATTTTTCTAGCAACAAATATTAGTTTGATGATCAATTATTTCAAAAAAATGTAAACTTCATTTGAAAAGTGGTGGATTATGTCATCATAAACATGTTCATTTAAAAAAGAAAAGTACCAATTACCAATATAAAACAAGTTATTTAGATTGAACATGTTTAAAATGATGTTTAATTTGTAACACATTTAAACCTAAATATGGATTTTTATGAATGTTAATGCAATCTCTTGTGGCATCCATTCAAAATCATTTTTGATTTCTAACAAACAACGATCTAATTTTAAATTCTAACTTTTTTGGTTTGTTTATCATTAACATTTTTTTCATTATTTATTTTTATTGAAATTTTTTAACTAGATGTTCTATGTTCTATGTTCTATATTATAATTATGAATATTTAAAGGATTTGTAATTTCACAATAAATATTAGAAGATTCAAAATGACCATTTCGATATATTATGTTTTAAGTTCCATATACATTTTCATTTTCAACTTTCACTATTATTTGACCATTGTTCTTATTCTAAACATGAATGAAACATTTTAAGCATTCCAATATCTAATACACAACAATGAAGTTGCCCCCACAATCAATAATCTAAACTGGATATTGACATTTTGTGCATTTTTTTTTGCATTATTTGCTTGCTCGTGATGCAAATCATGTAAAAGCTCAAAATTTGACTCACATCTATGACATTCTAACACTTGTAGTGTGCCCAATGTTAAACATAGTTGTAGATGAGACATAATGATTTTTCATATCATTTTAGAACTTATTGACTATTTCAATGATTATGCTATGACATTGAACAAAAAATCACCCACGTTACAATCCCATTGTAATGAAAATTAGTAATTCGTTACAAAAAATCTTATTTAACTCAATATATCCACGTTCATATTGAAACCTAAAATAGTAGGTTAAGTTTGATTTTGGAGTTTAGCTTTCAAATTAACTTTATGTTATTAGATAATTTCTGAATTTTTTATTTCAATTTATTATTTATTTGACTAAGGTGCAATTAAAATCTGATATACAATTTGAGTGATTAATATATTTATCTAACTAAATTCAATAAAAATATTTCCCTTAAGATTATATATTTCAATAAATTTAGAATCTAAAATCTAAAATACTTTACTTCTTCAATTAAAAATATAATTTATGTTTTACTATTTCTATATGTATTATTAATACTAATATATTGAAACTTTTGAAACTTTTAACTAATTTTTAAAAAGTCTATGCTTCCTATTAATCACCTAAATCTATTTTTAAAACTTGATTTTATAATATAATGCATTTCTTTATAAATCAAGTAATTTTATGATATGAACACAATAATATTTCAATATAAGGTCTTTTAGTGTTAAAATTGCATAGTATGTATAAGAATTGATGTGATAATTTTTTAATTTATTGAATGTTGCAAATATTTTCAAAAGCGTAACCCAATGAACCCATCCATTTAGCCTTAGGTGGGAAGAGAATTCATTATCCAAGTTTTAAGTTCAAAATTTAAGTTCAATTCCCAAATAGTAAGGTTCAAAATTCAATTTCAACTTTCCCAATAGTAAGGTCTAGTTACCTTGAAATAAATAAACCATGTCTACCCAATATGTAGGTTCAAATTTCAAATTACGTAATCTACAAGTTGCCAACACCAAAATGTCTCCTTTGATCTACCATAAAATATATGTATGAGTAAAAAAAATTGAATCTATTCAAGTAAGATGTTCAAAACTTTGAGGTTGAATTCAAAACTTTGTTCCAAACTTTATTCAAAATAATAGCGAGAAGGATGAATATCAATATTAATTACAATTTTTTTCTTTTGAACTTTTTGACATCACATCTTTTCCAAGGCTAACTACTTTTGTTGTAGGACTTAGGATAAATTTACCTTCAATTTATTTATTTATCTTTCTAAACAACCACAAAAATAAACTTTACTTCACTATGAAATTCTTGAGGTTGATTAAACTGTGTTTGAACAAAGACTTGATCCATGAACCACAAAAAGCACAATTGTATTTGTCATCACCTTCCTATTTAACACTGCAAGAAATCCAAGATTGAATGTCAATTGGAACTATGTATTTGCAAATGTAGCAGTAGTAATCACCATCCATGTTCGTTAAAGATGGGAGGTGACATCTTGTGCAAACATTTTTGAAACAAGAGGTGTTAGTTAGAATAATCAACTTCCCAACAACATGCACCAACACAATTCATGGATAAGTATTTATATATAAGTTCATCATGAACACACAAAACAAAATAAAAATCAATTTAATTAATTATATCTTGAAGTTGATTACAAGTAGTTGGCTTTCAAATCTTTCTATTGTTTTTGATTCAAACTCTTAACAATTGCAAGGTCAAGACATAATGATCACAAAGATACTTGAAAAAATAGTTTAAAATTGTTGTTCTCCAAATACATCACTCCAATGTTTTTGATTATAAGAGTTGTAACCCTGCCAATACTACACATGTCAACAAGTTGAACATACTATGCATAAGATTCATGAAAAAAAGGTAGTGCATGGCTGTCATTAGGCCTTAACCCATCCACTATTACAACCAAGATGAAGCTATTAACAAACCCACCTTAAATTTCAATAACAACCATTTCCATTGTTCCAAGTTTTTCTAAATCTTGTTTTTAGATGGTCTTGATGGAACGAGAAAGAAAAAATGTAAGGAAACTAGAAAAGAATCAATTTGCTCAATTGTAATGGTTATTTGATCTATTTGAATAATGGACTAATCTCTTTTCTCAATCTTGTTTTTAATTGTAACATTGAATTTCTAGATCCATATGTATGACCCAACATTGAGATGGGGGGAAAATACAATAACAAAAGTTAAACCTAATATAGTCAAATTGATCATCATGACCCTAGATACCTTCATTAGGTCACAATGTATATATTCAAATCTATTCCCTACAACACTAACTAATGTTGTTATCTTCCTATTTTAAGGCTGCCAACATTAGAAGAAAGATTGTCATTTGCAACTATATATTCATAATTTCTACCACATTCTAGAATCAACAAGAAAATTTTACCGTGTGATGTGAGGTAGCATTGAAAAAAATAATAACAAAATTTTGGTGAAACAAAAATACAAAATCATCACTTGATCTAAATGCATTTCTTCCAATCCTAGTCATTATCTTTTTTGCAAAACTTATGTAATGTATTTGAATCCCTTGGCAACAATTGGTAAGAAAGTTGACATCCCACAAACAATACATAGTAAACAACCTCCTAAATGCCAACATGGGAATTCTATACAATTCAAAAAACAAAATGTGACAAAAACATTGCATATCCAATAAACATATGCATAACCATATAACAACAAAATGAAATCATATTCCCCAACATACAAAATTGTATCCACAATTTCTACCACATTTCTGAAAGTAACAAGAAAACTTCATCATGATTGAAATGAACCTCCTCCAATTATTCCATTTAATTTTTTTTGTGAAACATGTATATTGCATTTATGATCCTCATCAATTAGTAAGAAACTTGACATTCCACAAAGAGTATAACATAAAAAATCTTAAGTAGAAACTTGAAAAATGAATGCATTTTTAAATACAAAATTATATATATATAATGGGCAATACTTTGAATTGTGAATATATATATATATATATATATATCATGGGCAATACTTTGAATTGTGAAATTTTTCGTGGTGAGGTTCTAAAATGCACACAACAATCAATATAAATGCAATGATCACAAATAAGCTTTTAAAAAAACCCATATGACCTTATTGTTAAGTTAGTGTTAAAATACTTTGCTAGACACTAGATTTCCAACTCTATAGAAAATTCAACTAGTTATGCTTGTTGCATACTTACTAAGCATAAGCATACATAGAACCATATATTTAACAACAAAATACAACATGGTGTCTTCATGACCAATGAAAGCCCATTTGATCCAATATGTGAACTAAAATGGCCTCAACTTTGTATAAAAGGATCATAACTTTGAATTGAGGCACTAGTTAATACAACCTTCAAGAACTAATCTAACACCGTCCTCCACAACATTAACAACCAACCATAAACATTCTCTACATAATATTTGTACAACAATATTATCAAAGTATTTCCATTTTTAAAAATATTTGTTTACAACGAAAATGGTGAATTGGGCAAAGTGGCTCCAACTTGCACATACATATATGTATACTTTAAACACATACCATAGAAAATGAAGAGAAAAACAAAGAAACATTCACAAAACTAAGTTTTAATACATGCACAAAAGTGAAGAGACTACTTATTGGATGCATTTTCCCAAGTCCAACCATGTTTCTATGGCAATATATTTTCAACACCAAGCACCAACATTTCCACAATTTTTTTCCTTCAATATATATGTCTATCGAATAAAAAATAATTCAAAACCTCCAAAGGCATATACAAGACAAGTACATCCATTCATTTGTAGCAAGAGGAACCCATAAGCACTATGATGAGAAACAAAAAAACTCCATCTAGCTTTCAAAATAAGGTACATATTTCTACTTTAAAGATTTACAAATGAAATTAAACCAAACTTAAAGCTGGAAGTTAGAGGTGCTAAATCAAACACTTATTGCACACCATTCTATTAAGAGGAACTTACCACTTTTAACACCTCCAACTACTAGTTAGAAATCTAGTTCCAAAATAGCCAATCAACACCATCTTAAAAAGATCTCGCCAAAAAATCCCAACCAAAATGAAACATAACTTTTGTAACACAAAAAACCATGCACCTTGCCTTTCTTCCACAAACAACTCACAACTATAACATTGCAAAAAATAAACTACACAAAATTTTAATAATCATTTAAATGTTAATAACAAAAACCGATGAAACAACAAGGCCTCAAATAAACCAACCAAACATAAAAACATCAAATAAAAAATAAAAAATAAAAGTAAAAAAAACTTAACATGATGTTAACCTTCCACTTTTCACATTTGTAGCAACAACACATCATGAAAACACCTAATAGGGTAAATCCATGGGAAAATAAATCGCATTCAACTCTTTTTGCAAAAGCACATCAATATGGAATTCACATTGGAGAATGATGTGGCATGCAACCATTGCACAAAGTTTTTTTAAAATTATATTTTGAGTTATACTATTTATTTTTACATTTACCCAAGGATTATGGAAGGGAAATATGTGCAAGACTTTGAATTTTGTAATGTATTTTACATGAATCCAAATGATGATCCCAAACCAAGTACAATGTAATGATTATTCAATTTGCATTCATATGAAAAAATTCCAAAAAAAGAAGAAGATCAATTTTGAAAGTTCTTATTTGACCTACTCAATACCTCATGAGTGGTTACAAGCGTTCATCATTTTTTTTACTTTCAAATGTCGACAAAAGTGATTCATATTTTTATGTCATTCTTGAGTGTATATTACATCATAATATATAGGTTATAGGTTATATGAGAAATATTGAAACCTAAGTTGAGTTGAAAATTTATGAGTGTGTTATATATATTTAAAAATGGTTACATGTGCAATGAGTCATTTTATCACAACTTGACCAACAAAACTTACAATAACCACAACTTATAAAATAGTTCCAAACCAACAAACCGATATATTCTTATTTTACAAACTAGAACAAACTAACTAGTCTTTTGCATCAAGTGCCAAAACCTAAGTCCACCATGTCTAGAACAATCTCCAAACAAAACACCCCAACCTTAAACAAAACATCCGTCTTCTTAAACACTTATCCAACCCTAGTAAGCCTTGGCAAGTTTCAAACTTAACCTCATTATTCAAACCACCCCTAAACCACACCTTAAATTGTATTTGGCACTATGTAAATTATTAAAAAATCCAAAATGAAACCCACTCCCTTGTTTAAACACATCCAACACAAAAAACATGTTTCACTAAAATGAAATGGACAACTTAAGCCAACATTTGTTGAAGAAAAGTGCAAGAGTCTTTGCCCCTTGTGGGGGCAAGCCCTCCCCCCCACCACCCCACCCCACCCCACCCCTAAAGAAGCCCCTAAAGAAGCAAAGTAGGGCCAAAATGAACTAACAAACACCAAAAAACCATGAAGGATGAATGGTAGGTGGAGAAGAAACATTCTTCCATTGGGTCCCAATTCTTTAGCTAACCAAGGTGGACTTTTAGCTTAGTTGTTGATTTTACTACATACTAATCAACAACCTAATAACCCTTATTTACCTATGTAGTAACTATCTACATGAATATATTTACTTAGTAGTCACATATTGTTTTTCATATCTCCTATTTACATACCTACCTATTAGACTTATAAGTTACAATACAAGTTACCAAGGTGACACTTAATGTCAATTCAATGGGGGTTGATCCACAATTGATTCATGGTGTTTCAATGGATGGTGCGATGATGATTGTTGGTTCAATGTGGCCAAAGAAGTATTAGCATGTGATAGGTTAGTTGCAATGAGTCAACATTTACATCAATACTTTTACCTTCTTGAGTGAAGCCTCTTTTATTGGTTTATTAAATGTTTAACTTGGGAAATGTTAAATTTAAATCACTAGTCAATATTTAACCACCATAACGAGACACATATCATTATTTAATTATTTCAACAAAAAGACCAAAAAGTTGTAAAGAACTATTTTTAAAAAAAAGTACATTGAAAAATCACTAGGCATTTTGTTTTATGGAGGTATCTCCCAATTTTCCAACATAATTTCCCATATTTTGAAATATGAGGCAATTTTCATTATTTTTTGAAAACTAGTTGATTCTTGTTCTTGTGTAGGTTTGTAAAAAGTAGATTGGTTTATTTATTTATTTTTGTTAGAGATTTGGCCGAGGTATTAAGATTTACATTTTTTTCTTATTTTATTCATTTTCAAACATGTTAATTCTCACAATTTGATTATCAAATTTTCATTCATTAAAAAGATATTAAATTAAAACGAAAAAGTTTGCAACAATGTTTTATATATATTTATATTCTATACCTCTAATTAACTTCATTCTTTTCAAAAGCTTGTTTGAATTCTTCAAATTCCTTAAATGAATCTACATCAATTTCATCAAACTCTACCATGTTAAAGGGAGGTTTGCAACCAATCCTAGGGTCATTGAACCAATTTTTTGCTCACAAAAATCAAATTGTCTAATTTTTGTGATTGCACATGGCATCTCTTTAAATTTGTAAATATTATAACAAGAGAAAAAATCCTTTCCATCTCATGATTCTCTCACCATTGAAAAACATGTTTGATGTCTTTGACATCCATTTCATACTGCTTGAAGATCAAAAGCTTACTAATGACAAGTTCCTTTGCTGATTCATTTGTGTTCATAACCATCTCAAAGATATTTAAGTTGTAATCTTCATCAACTCCTTGGCAACAATGCCACATTCAAATTCAACCAAAAGGTGTAAATGATGATGACATTTGAAGAACATAAGGTGTAAGGACCTTTTATCATATTGTTCAACAATGGTCTTACCTTATTCACAACTGATAAGTGAGAATATTAAACAAAGATTTTAAAACATAAATATAACATCAAGGAAAATATATTAATTATGGGTTTTTTTTCCCTTTCATATTAAAAAAAAAGGAAAGAAAAGAATCCAAAACCCCGTAAACCTTTTTTTTGATGTTGGAGGCTAGATATGTTAATTCAAAAGCAACACTTGCATCTTTTTTCATTATGTTATCAAAGGAAGTTAAAGTTTCAATTTCATCCTTGAACTTCAAATTAATGGATATGAAAAAATTCAGTGCATCATTTAATAACCAATGACCCCAAATTGGTTTTAAATGCGCATATACAACAAAGGGCAAGGTGATCAACAATAATTTGAGAAATGTCAAAGAAGGTGGCATTCATGCAATCATCCTCATAGTACTTTGCTTGATGTAACATAATATAATTAATGGCTTCCTTGAATTACAAATATTTTTTTAAATGATAAATTTATTAACAAAATTGCAAAGGTGAAAAAAAAAAGTTGAATTATGTTTTTTTACAAGAAGTTAACTTTAATGGAAATAAAATTTTCAATAATTTTTTATTTATTCATGACATTCCATTTCCTTGGTGAAAAACCATAATTAAGGTGTGTTTTATTCCATTATGATGCCTTGGACCAAAATGGACATTACAGCCACTATTTTCCACAAGTGATGAAATGGAATAAAAGGTTACATGACAATTGTAGTGAATTTTTTACGGGTTGAATCTCAAATATAATAATTTATATATGTAATGTAATATATGAAACATTTTTGCAATTAGCATTTGATTACATTGTATCTTTGGACTTAAAAAATTGTAGATATTTTTTTGTTATAAATTAAAATATGAATGTGAACTTTTTCCCCATGGGAAAAAATTTCATGTTCTTAAATTTCATTAGATGAATTGAACAAATACATTATAAACGACATGTGGAAATAAAAAATTGAGAAACATATATATATATTTTTATTTGGGTGTTCTAAAGATATATATTTTAGAAAGTCCATAAAGAACATAAAAATGTAAAAATAGGAAAAAAATGTTTGTATTATCAATATGAAAAATGGTCTAAAACCAATGATCTTATTCCTTATGCTTAAGGCACAATGAACATTTAACAATTTTTGTATATAGACATAACTACTATTAGAAAAATAAATAAATAAATGAAATGAAAGCAAAAATTCATGTTCATATTAACCACTATAATATATTTACATAGGGAAAAAAATAGTAATAGTTCAAAGTGATTGAATCATTTAAAAAGAGGTTATGGAATTAAAAAAATGAGCATAATACTATGTTTTTTGGAATTGTGTGAGGGTAAACAAAGGGAATGCAAAAATTGGGAATTCATGTGTGGACTTTGCCTTTGCCAAAATTGCTTGATTACACCATATTTTTGACACCTTCTTGTTTGCCTTTCCCTAATTTCTTGGGCCAAGTGATATGCTTTTGCAAACCCCCTTATGCATCCTTGAAGACATATTTCAAACCTTTGCAAACTTTTTAATCCATCATAGCATATTGGCATGTTTTAAAAAATGCATGGCCAATACAAGTTCTTTACAAACTTTCCTCCAAATCCAATATCCCACAACTTACAACAATTTTGAGGTGATGTAGTCATAATATACCCCTCATCCTTCACAGATGCAACAATTTTCTTTTCCAAGTCACCTTTTGTCAATAACTTAGTGAAATTTTTAACCAACTTTTGTCCAACAATATTTATGATCTCAAAAGAATTCTTTAAAAAAAATGTTTTAGTTGTCAATTAACCTCAAAAAATTGATCACCAATGCAAAATATCATGTGCACCAAGTTTGACATCTAGAGATTAAAGCTTGCAATTAAAAATGACATTTTGCTAAGGTTGAAAAAAATACGACTATTTAAAATTTTCCACTAGTAACCCAACAATATATCTTATGAAAACCATTTTCTAGAAGAAGAAAAACTCTTCCACACACTAGCTCCACACTCACGGGCCATTACTAGAAGTGGGTCCACACTCAGCTACCACCACCTTGCAGGGCCCTCTTCTTCTTCTTCTTCTTTTGGTAATGCCCTCAATTGGATTGAGGGCTTACCCTGCACTTAATACTCCCACAACTTGGGGATGACTAGTAGTCCAGATACCCAAGTTGAAAGTATTATGTGGAACATCTATCATAAACCCACTGGTGAATTTGAACACAGTCAGTTTCAGCCTGCTATCTACAAAAAAACAATTTAAGCGGATCTTAACATTGATCAATTGCTTTATTCATCAAAAGCTCATTTTTGGAGTTCCAATGAAAGCTCAGACTATTTTTGCAGAGTTATACCCTCAGTAGTCTTATTAGCGAATCATGATTCTTTAATTGTTTAATCCTTCAAATTGAAAAAAAGAAAAGAAAAACTGGTTCCAATTTGAGTTTCAAATAAGAACTTTCACACATTGCCCTCATCATATATATATATATAAACACACACACACACACACACACACACGCTCTCCAAATAGTCTGCAATCTGGCAGCGGACTCCTCCTCAAGGTGTGCAATCCAATGAGTGAGAGTGAGAGGAAGTAATTGGCAAGATCTGACTGTCATGAGAGCATCAAAATTGAGAGTGTTCCCACAATCAACAGAGATCCAGAGAGGAAGGAAGTTTCAAGTAGTACTACCTAGTAGATGGAAACAGTATCAATCCAATGACACAGAACTCCTCTGGAGCCTGGAAATAACGCTTGCATTAATTGAAGCAAGAATTTGTGTATGGTCAGAAGCACATCCATCAAATTTAAGTAAGCATTATGCTACCCAGCAGCAGCAGCAGCAGCAGCAGCCACCAATGCACCCATCCATTGGAAATGCACCAGTTATGACTCAGTTGTGAACCAATCACACAACAGCCTTACAAGGTGGGAAGGTACCTTCCAGTGCCTTGTTAAGCTATATCATGCACATCTTCCTACTTCCACCTCACTCTAGGTACCTAAGCAAATAGGAGGGCTACCTGTGTGAAGTTGGTATCTAATTATCATGTAGGTAGTAGGGAAGGGAATGTAAATGATTACCATGTAGGTAGGTAAGTTAGGTTAGGCACTTGGTAGCTACTAGGTAGGTAAGTAGGTTGGTGGGTAGGTAGGTAGGTAGAGATCAGTGTTGGGCTGGTTATTGCTTTAAAAAAAAAAAAAAAACTGTTGGGTATGTTAATTTTTTGAATATTCTTTGGGATCGCACTTTTATGTTATCAATATCAACATCAAATAAAATTTTGGTTGTTAGGTAGGTTATATAAAAAAAAACTAGGTAATAACCTTTGGTTCTGCATAAAGGTAAGTTATCAAATGACTAGTTGATAAATCGCCTGTTTATACTGCCCGTAACTAGCTGGTTATAAGTTTTTGGTAAATTAAAAATTCTTTAAATGTTTAAAATTTCGTTTGGTATCAGTGTTCACAGAATGATAACCTGTCTATATGATAATCAGGTCATCCAGGCAGGTTATATTGGATCTTTGAAAATTCAAAACTAGATGGTTATCAATTTAATCAATTATAAAAAAAAAAATAATAACTGACTTGGTAGGTTATAATAACCGACTTGCTAACTAGGGAAGAACTCAATAACCAGCCAACACTGGTAGAGACATGTGGATGGCTAATGACATAGCTAACCACTGTGGTTAGCTACGGGACAAGAATACAATGGAAAAGTTTTTTTTTTTTTTTTCTGTCCACATACCATCCATCCTGCATGCTGCGCTGGTGGGTAATGTAAGTGGGTACTATGGATGTGGGTTAGTAGAAAAGGCACTTGATGACTACTAGGTAGGAAAATGCGTACGCATGGTTAGTGCCACTAGTTAACAAACTAATCACCATAGTTTAGCTATGGGAGATGAATAGAATGAAAAATTGTTTCCTGTCCATGCATCATCCATGATCTGTATGGTGCGCTGGTGGGTTGCTGATTTGTTTGTTTTGAGAATGGGCGTGCTTGCGCGGTTGTTAACAATAAAATTTGATGATCAAGTTCTTGATTAGGTTATGTAGGTAGCGGTATTCTAGAAACACAGCTGCTAATAGGCACTAGAGAAGAAGCTCATATTGTGTGGGAAACAAATGAAAGAAATGATCACCCATCATATAATGCAATCTTCTGTTTCCTTGAATCCCACCCAAACTAGTGCCACATGGAATACAAAACACTCAGCTCTCAACTTGACTTCATTTGCTGACAACAGAACTCTGGTGATGATGAAGAACCAGAGGGAAGAGAGAGAGAGAGAGAGAGAGAGAGAGAGAGAGTGTGTGTGTGTGTGTTTTTGCAAGGCAGCAGTTGTGATTAGCCACAAATCCTGCCAATTTCCGCTTACCTTTACTGCATAGTTCCTAACCCTCATCACCTGTACCATGTACTACTCCGACTGCACAGCAGCAGCAGCAGAAGGCGTATAAATAATTTACAGTCTTAGACCAGGGATATCCCTTCTGGGAAGAGGTCGACCTCTCATCCAACAACAATCCGGGATTATATACATTCTGTAGGTTGACGTCCCATCCCTGAACATCCCTGTCCCAGAATGTGTGGAATATCCCTCTGGAGGTGGGGGGGGAGGTCGACATCCCGTCTCGGAACATCTCATCCCAAAATTCCTAGAATGAACCAGCACCCATCAACACACCATGGCAAGATGGATGATATGAGGACAGGAAACACTGTTTCATTGTATTATTCTTGTGTGGTGGATGATGATGGTGCATTAAACAATATCAGAAGAATTGAGTTTTATGACTTGGGTTGTTGTTATTATTTACAACTTGAGTTTAGCAACTTGACTTTGAGCAACTAGCCAAGTTGTTAAACACGAGATTGACAATTTGACTAGTTGCTAAACCAAAATTGCAAATGCTTCAAGTTGTTAAATCCAAGTCATAAAACACAAGTTTTATTGTTGCAGGTCACCTAATTATCCTCCTGCCTTTTGAAGGTTGACATCCCCGTCCTGGGACATCCCGTTGTGCCAGCAACCGCCCTCCCCCGCCCCCCCCTGGGGATGTCCCTTCTGGAGGTGGATTGTCCCGTCCCGAAATGTCCCATCATGCTGGCAAACCCTGATCTATCCTGACCTTTTGTGTACATCAACTGTACATGATGGCCAGAGAATATTTCTAAGGGTTGCTGCAGAAGGAAGAAGGGGAAGGGGGGATGGAGTGTTGGACATGCTGCAGCAGCATTATTTTAAAACTCTTACAACAAGGTATGGGCAGAAATAGTAGCAGCAGCAAAGCATTCTTGCATGTCATATGCTGACTGACTGGACTGACTAACTGAACCCATTTGCTGTACTTCTTTAAGTAGTGATCAGAGTTCATATATTAAAAAATTGTGTATAAATTTATGCCTTATCAATCGAGTGAAATGTTGGGTGGAGGGGCAAAATTGCATGATGATGTATACCTGTATATACTGCTGACCTGTGCCGAAGTAGGGACAGAATTGATGATCATCCCATGAGTATATGTATGTACCAACTAGCAGAACTCATTGAATCAATTTCAAGTGAACAAATTTGAGAGCATATTTTTCAAAAATCTAATCTGTTAGTGGATCAGAGGATCCCTTGACTAGTGGTGGTGTCTCATACTGTCGCAGACCCGACACACCGAAAGTCAAGTCAAAGAGAAAAAACACTAACACAAACAAAACACATTGAAACCACACTGGGTCTGTACAATATGAACAATATATGAATAAAGGTTTTTGTCATTGCACTTCCCATCATCATCATCATCATCATCAGGGTTTTTTTTTCCCCTCATTTTGTGAGGTAGGTGGATTGGTGATGATCATCCACAAGAGGACTTAGCCAAATATGGTCAAACTATGATGACCTTTGTATGAGTCAAGAGCCCCCTCCCCCCTTTTTTTTTGGGGTCAACAAGTGAAGAAAATTCACCCAAAAACTCAACACCAGTATTGAGCATCAAAACAAACAAACAAACAAACAAACAAACAAATAAATAAAATAACAAAAATAAAATCATACATGTATGTTATTGAACTCAATTTGCAATTACCATTCTCATGGATTCATAGGATTTGGAAGTTTTTAGGGTTTAGAGAGAGAGAGAGAGAGGGTACAGTCAATCCAGTATTTGAGGACTTCACCTGACACATGACTGTATAATATTCACCATTGTGCTTGTCTGGTTTGTGTTACTTGTGAAGGAATTAGCACAAAGACCTGATTGCAGGTGGCAGAGTAGGAACTAGGAATTTTGGACATGTGCCCATCTTCTCCTTTTTAAAGTTTGTCATAGAGCACATTTTCTGAACACATGTAACAAGCTTAAGAAAGCTGTTTTTGATGACACACCAGAAGATGTTCTCATGTATTGGTGCAGGACACCCATCACTGCAATTGATAATTCTACTGCAATAAAACTTAACAGCCAATGTGTGAAATGCACACAAATTGATCAATTTTGGGAATCACAAAGGCAGTGAGTTGAAAGGAGCAAAACAAATGGGGAAACTTTTGTCATGTGCTGTTGTGAGCAGCACATGGCATCATTCATGATTTGATTTCAAATCTGAGAGTTACAGGATCATACATGACAATTTCAAAGGTTGGAGGAGGAGCATGAAGAACATCATCCATGAGGATAAGTAAAAGTAGTGTATGTCAACTATCAAAGTAGTGGTGTGGTAGTGACTGTGATCACAAAGCTGCTGCTGCTGCTGCTTACTTGAGAAGAAGAAATCAAACACAAATGGCATCATGGACAGACACATTCTGGTACTAGTGCCACTAACTAGCACTTGAGAAGCAGGAGCTCCTGCGGTGCATCAGTTGCAACATGCTCTGGCCCAGCTCCATTCCAGCCAGACCTTCCAAGAGTGAACTCCAAGTTGGGCATTTTGGGGATGATGATATGAGAGGAGACGAGTTCTGATAGAGCAAAAGGGCTAAATTGTAGCCGAGGTAGCTTATTATTGCCAGTTGTGGTTGATGCCATCCACTCACCTTCTATTTCATTGTCTTGGCCTGAGGGATGGGTAGCCTTAAGCTGTTCAGCTAAGGTGAGATCTAATCCTCCATTGACCTATAAAAGGCAAAACAGGGCAACATCCAAGATGTCAGCATGTGAAAGTAGAGTATTTCTGCATCTCTTTCACCAAGCAGAGGAAAAAAAAAAAAAAAAAAAAAAAATAAAATCAAAACCTTGAAAAACAAAAAGGAAAGAAAAAAAACAAAAAAAAAAAAAAAACAAAAAAAAAAAAAAAAAAGGGAAG
>Ga0116227_10010123_pt1 | contig 16653 bp, 19 predicted proteins | sample S1TSphgellanicum_FD_89693 | JGI IMG/M metagenome (GOLD analysis project Ga0116227, IMG submission 89693) | Host-associated microbial communities from peat moss isolated from Minnesota, USA - S1T2_Fb - Sphagnum magellanicum MG | ecosystem: Host-associated > Plants > Peat moss > Unclassified...
CATCCTGCAGTTGCAGAGCTTGGCCTATTTTCCACTCGCCGCCCGGCAGCTGCAGTCGGAACAGCCGGCGCTTGATGCGGCCGAGATGCTGAGTGCGAGCGATGATCTCCTGCCCGGTGTAGCAACCCTTGGTAAAGCTGATGCCGTCGAGCACATCGAGGTTCAACATCTGTGCCACGAAGACCTCGCTGTTCGCCGCATAGATCTGCGGCTGGCCGGCCTGGATGTCGGCCAGCCGCCAATCGCTGGCAAAGCGTCGTGCGCGGTCGTCGTCCTCTTGAGCAGCCAATGGCAGCTCGGCGGGGCTGCCGATGACCCAGAATCGATCCTCGATGCCGACCGCCGCGACGCCCAGGCCGTTGACCTCGATGTACTGACCGGCAGCGGCGGGCACCGGCAATCCAGCCGCGCGCAGCGCTTCGGCGCCGTAAAACCCTGCAACGGCGAGCGAGTCCGCTGCGTCCTCGATTTTGACTTTGGCGCGCAACACGAACTTCCTCAAGCGTTCCTGGGTTGGCTGCAGGACTTCGCGCGGCATGATGGCGGCGACGCCACTGGAATGCGGTAGTAGATATATGAGCGCCAGCACGCGACCCTGAGGGCTCGAGTACGCGGCGAACAGCGAGCGCTGCTGCGCAAGCCGGCTGGTGTCATTGGAGATTTGTCCTTGCAGGAAACTCAAGGCATCAGGGCCGGAAAATCGCAAAATCCCCAAATGCGCAAGGCGGCCGGAGCTTGAGGCGTTGGAATTGCTCATGCGGCTATCCAATGGGTGCGCCTAGACCGATGTCAACCCCAATCATTTACCAAAATCCCTGCAGCGGTGCGGGTATGCTGCCGCGTTTTCTGGCAAAATTAGAACGTGACGCCGATTTCCGAAGTGAAGAATACTGACCAAGCTCAAGAGCTGACCGAAGCGACGCAGACCGTGGCAACGTCAACGGCGGCTGCACTTAAGCCTCGCGAGGTGGGTGGCCGCGAGGGCCCGGAGCCTACCCGCTTCGGAGACTGGGAATTGAAGGGTCGTTGCATTGATTTCTAACGTCGCGACGCGCCTGGGCCTGCGGCCCGGTAAAGGTTAGGAGTCGATCATGCCCGCACGCGCTCGGCCGCTGTCACCGCATCTTGAGATCTATCGCTGGCAGATCAGCAACACTCTTTCGATTTTGCACCGGGTGACCGGCGCGATTCTGGCCGTCGGGCTCATTGCCTTGAGCTTTTGGTTGGTTTCCATTGCCGGCGGCCCCGACAGTTATGCAGTCGCCATGCGATTTTTCCGCGGCGCGGTCGGGATATTCTTTCTCATCGGCTGGAGCTTTGCCTTCTACTTCCACCTGTTGAACGGTGTGAGGCATTTATTTTGGGATGCAGGCCGCGGTTTTGAAAAGGCCCAGCGCCACGCCAGCGGTTGGTTCGCCGTCGCCGGATCCGTCATCTTGACGCTGGGGACTTGGATTTGGATTTGGGGTCACTCATCTTGAGTTTGCGCAGTCCGTTGAGTCGAGTCGAAGGGTTGGGGTCGGCCAAAGAAGGTACGGCACACTGGTGGTCGCAACGGGTGACCGCGGTCGCGTTGATTCCGCTCACCCTGTGGTTGGCATTTTCGTTGATGACTTTGCCTGCCCTGGACTACGACACGGTGCGTGTTTGGTTGTCGGTGCCCGTCAGCGGATTCCTGGCGATTCTGCTGGTGGCAGTCACCGCTTATCACGCCTATTTGGGCACCACCGTGATCACTGAAGACTATGTGCATTCCACCGGCATGAAGGTGCTGATCTTGACGACATTGAAGTTCCTCTACGTGCTGTGCGGCGGCCTGGGCATGTTCGCCATTCTGCGGGTGGTGCTGGGTTTCTCCCGCCTATGAACGATTACAAATTCACCGACCATAGTTACGACGTCATCGTGGTGGGCGCCGGCGGCGCCGGCTTGCGTGCGACATTCGGCTTGGCCGAGGCGGGGCTGTCCACGGCTTGTCTCACCAAGGTGTTCCCGACCCGCAGCCACACGGTCGCCGCGCAAGGCGGGATTTCCGCTGCCTTGGGCAACATGGGTGCCGATGACTGGCGCTGGCACATGTATGACACCGTCAAAGGCTCCGACTGGCTGGGCGATCAGGATGCCATCGAGTTCATGTGCAAGGAGGCTCCTGCGGCGGTCATCGAACTCGAGCATTACGGCGTGCCCTTTTCGCGCACCGACGATGGCCGCATCTATCAGCGGCCGTTTGGCGGCATGACGACGCACTACGGCAATGGCATTGCGCAGCGCACCTGCGCCGCGGCGGACCGTACCGGTCACGCCATGCTGCACACCCTCTACCAGCAATCGCTCAAGCACGAAGCCAGTTTTTTCATCGAATATTTCGCACTCGATTTGTTGATGGAAAATGGCGAGTGCCGCGGTGTCATCGCTCTCGATATGTCGGACGGCACGCTGCATCGTTTCCGTGCCCATCAAACGATCTTGGCCACCGGCGGTTACGGGCGCGCCTGGTTCTCCTGCACCTCCGCGCATACCTGCACGGGCGATGGCGGCGGCATGGCCTTGCGGGCGGGTCTGCCGTTGCAGGACATGGAATTCGTGCAGTTCCATCCAACCGGCATCTATGGTGCCGGTTGCCTGATCACGGAAGGTTCGCGAGGCGAGGGTGGCTACCTGACCAATGCCTCCGGCGAGCGCTTCATGGAGCGTTATGCGCCCAACGCGAAGGATTTGGCTTCTCGCGATGTCGTGAGCCGCTCTATGACGGTGGAAATTCGCGAAGGCCGCGGCGTGGGTAAGCTCAAGGATCATATTCATCTGCACTTGGAACACCTGGGGCCCGCTGTCATCAAGGAGAGGCTGCCGGGCATCCAGGAAACGGCGCGGATATTCTCGGGCGTGGATGTGAACAAGGAGCCCATTCCGGTGCTGCCCACGGTTCACTACAACATGGGAGGTATTCCCTGCACGGTGCACGGTGAAGCCGTCACCCGTGTCAACGGCAGCGAGGTGCTGGTACCCGGACTGATGGCGGTGGGCGAGGCGGCTTGCGTGTCGGTGCATGGCGCGAACCGGCTGGGCTCCAATTCGCTGCTGGATCTGGTGGTGTTCGGCCGCGAAGCGGCGCAACACTGCGCGCGGGTTTTGAAGCCGGGTACCCCGCATCGCGCCTTGCGCCAGGATGCTGCGACGCCGGCCATCGAGCGTTTGGACAAGCTGCGCAATGCCGCGGGATCGCGCTCCACCGCCGACATCCGTCTCGACATGCAGCGGGTCATGCAGAGCGACGCGGCGGTGTTTCGGACCGCCGAAACGCTGGCAGAAGGACGGCGCAAGTTGTCGGACGTCTTCGCGAGTTTTGGCGACGTCAAGGTGAGCGACCGGTCGTTGGTGTGGAACACCGATTTGATCGAAACTCTGGAGCTGGACAATTTGCTCGGCCAGGCAGTGGCCACGTTGCACTCGGCGGAAAATCGCAAGGAAAGCCGTGGTGCTCAGGCGCGTGAGGATTTTCCCAACCGGGATGATCAGAATTGGCTGAAACACACCCTGTGCTGGGTTCACCCCACGGGCGATACCCGCTTTGACTACCGGCCCGTGCACTTGAATACCTTGACCGACGAAGTGGAATCGATTCCGCCCAAGGCGCGGACCTATTGAGGAGCAGAGATGGCTGAATTTACCCTGCCGCCGAATTCAAAGATCCGCAAGGACGGCCGCGTGCACAAGGCCCCTGCGGGCGCGAAGAACGTGCGGGTCTTCAAGATCTACCGTTTCAATCCCGATTCCAACGAGAACCCGCGCCTCGACACCTATGAGCTCGACATGGACGCCTGCGGTCCCATGGTTTTGGACGCGCTGATCAAGATCAAGAACGAAGTCGATTCCACCTTGAGTTTTCGCCGCTCGTGCCGCGAGGGGATTTGCGGATCCTGCGCGATGAACATTGATGGCAAGAACGGGCTGGCGTGCATCAGTGCCTGCGCGGATGTGAAGAGCGACATCAAGATTTATCCCTTGCCGCACATGCCCGTGATCAAGGACTTGGTGCCAGATCTCACCAATTTTTACGCTCAGTATGCGTCCATCAAGCCTTGGCTGCAGACCCGCACGCCTGCGCCGCCCGATGGCGAGCGGTTGCAATCGAAAGAGGACCAGGAAAAGGTCGACCGCCCTTCGGCGTGCATTTTGTGCGCCTGTTGCTCGACCAGTTGCCCCAGTTACTGGTGGAACAGCGATCGATACCTGGGGCCCGCGGCGCTGCTGGCTGCCTATCGCTGGATCGTCGACAGCCGGGATGAGTCGACCGGCGAACGTCTGGATCATCTGGAAGATCCGTTTCGGCTGTTCCGCTGCCATACCATCATGAACTGCACGGAAGCTTGTCCGAAGGATTTGAATCCGGCGAAGGCGATAGGCGAAATCAAGCAGATGATGGCCCATCGACGCCATTGATGGTTGATGCGCCGCTGCAATCCGGTCAATTGCGTTGGCGTTGCCGGCGCGGGATGAAGGAACTCGATATCCTGTTGGAACGCTATGTGCAGCGTCGCTGGCACGAAGCTCCTTGCGACGAGCAAGCGGCGTTCCTGGGGTTGCTCGAGGCGCAAGATCCGCTGATTTATGCGTATTGTCTCGGGGCCACCCCCGTGCCGGACCACCTTGCGGCCCTGATCGAACGAATCACCGCCTACGGCGGCCGCGAGCGATAACGCGGTCTTGCGCCGCTGATAGAATCCGCCCGTGTGCGCAACATCACGTTTAGTCGTCCCGCGGAGGGAATTGTCGAACTTTTCCCCGGCGGTTCGGTCTATCGCGACAGGCTGGCTCGTGCGCCCGCCGGTTTCGGATCGCTGATGAGCGTCGAGGACAGTGATCTTAAGCTGGTAGAGCGAGTTCAGCGCGGCGAGCGCGCAGCGTTCGATTTACTGGTCCTGCGATACCAGCACAAGGTGCTGAAGCTGATCATGCGTTACGTGCACGATGCAACCGAAGCCGAAGATATCGCCCAGGAGGCCTTCGTCAAGGCGTACCGAGCACTGCATTCGTTCCGCGGCGACAGCGCGTTTTATACCTGGCTGTACCGAATTGCGATCAATACGGCCAAGAATGCCTTGGTCGCGACGAAGCGCCGGCCGATGGACTACGATTTGGATCTGCAGGATCCGGAGCAATACGATTTGCATGCCCGGTTGGCCGAGTCAGAAACGCCCGAGGGCTTACTCCTGACCGAAGAGATCCGCAATACGGTAAATCACGCGATTGAGAATTTGCCGGAGGATCTGCGGACTGCCATTGTGTTGCGCGAGTTGGAAGGCTTGAGCTATGAGGAAATCGCGCAGACCATGGACTGTCCGGTCGGGACGGTTCGCTCGCGGATCTTCCGAGCGCGCGAAGCGATTGACAAGAAGCTGAGACCCATTTTTGATGGCGGCTTGGGCCGGCCCGAGGACACATGAGCGAACAAATCCGTGAACAAGTTTCGGCGTTTCTCGATGGAGAATTGCCCGACTCCGAAACCGATCTGCTGTTGAAGCGTTTGACGCGTGACGCCGAACTGCGCGACAGCTTCGGCCGTTATGCCCTGATCGGCGAGGCGTTGCGGGGCGCCAGCCCGGGCATGTTGACCCAAGGGTTTGCCTCACGCGTCAACCTGAGCATCGACGGGGAACCGGTCCCGGCCCCTTTGCAACCGCAAGCGTCGCGAACGCCGCGCTGGTGGCGGCCCTTTGCCGGTCTCGGTGTCGCGGCGGGCGTCGCAGCCGTGGCCATCGTCACCTTCCAACAGCGTGCCGTGGCTCCGCCGGGCGTCGCCACGCCGGGCGTCGCCACGTCGGGCGTTGTCGCCCAGGTGTCGCCGGCGGCGGTCATCAAGGTGGCGCCGGGAATGCCGGTGGCCGATGCCGCGGGGCCGCTGAGCGCTCAAAATCATGAAGCGTTGTCCTATACCGTGCCCACTGCGTCGAGCGAATCGAATGCCGCCATTGCGCCGGCGCGTTTGACCAATTACGTATTCGCACACAGCAAGTATTCTTCGGGTCTAGGGCAGCGCGGCGTGCTGGCCGATCTGCTGATTGAAGATGATGCGCCGGCGCAAGTGGCGCCGGCTCCGGTCAAGCGCGCCGCGCAATGACCGAGGTCTTGCGCCCGCGCGCCCACTGGCTGGCTCCTTGCGCCGTGATGGGGGCATTGCTCACTGCGCTGCCGCTGTGTGCGCTGGGCTCAGATGATCCGCGCGAGTGGCTCGAGAAAATGAATCACGCCCTGGCGACGCGCAATTACGACGGGACATTCTTTCATTTGAGCGAAGGGCGCTTGGAAACCATGCGCATCGTGCATCGCGTGCGCGGTGGGCGGGTCACGGAACGATTGGCGTCACTGGATGGCTCCGGCCGGGAATTCGTGCGCAACAACGATGAGTTGACGTGTTACCTGCCGGATCAGCACACGGTGCTGGTCGAACCGCGCCAGGACCACGGGCCGTTCTTGGGATCGTTGCCGCAATTCGGCGCGGCGGTCAACGATTTTTATTTGATCGAATCCTTGCCCTCGACTCACGTGCTGGGGCGTGCCGCGCGCGTCATCGCCGTCAGCCCCAAAGACCAATTCCGCTTTGGTTACCGCCTGTGGCTGGACGAAAAAACCGCCATGCCCCTGAAGACGCAACTTTGCGATTCACGTGGCCAGGTGATCGAGCAGATCTTCTTCGCGCGTCTGGACATGCCGGAAACCATTGCTGACGCTGAACTTCAGCCGGCGGTGCGCACTGAAGGCATGCACTGGGTGCATCAGGGCCCCTCACGCGATACGGCCTCCTCGGTCTTGTCCGCTTACGGTGCCAGTGAGCTGCCGCCCGGATTTCACTTGACCGTCCAGGGTGCTCAAACCTTGGGCGGGGCATCCGTGCCGGCGAGCCACTTGGTTTATTCGGACGGTTTGGCGACGGTGTCGGTGTTCGTCGAGGCGGAGCGTGACCCGTCGGCGCAGAGTCCGGGCGCCACGCCGCATGACGCGCCGCAAGAGGCGCCGATGCAAGGGCTCGCCCGCGTGGGTTCAGGATTCGCATTTTCCACCATGGTGCAAGGGCATCAGGTCACAGCGGTGGGTGAAGTCCCGGCGCAGACCGTGGAATTCATCGCGCACTCCGTGAAGGTATTGAACGGCAGCGAAGCGCCCAGTCATTAGTGCCATGCCACCCTCGCCGCAGCGTTTCGTGCTGTATTCACGACAAGGCTGTGGTTTGTGCGAAGAGATGTTGAGCGAACTGGCCGCAATCCCCGAGGCGGCCATCTTGGGTGTCGAAGTCCTCGACGTCGATGTCGACCCTGCGGCGCGTGCACGCTATGGCCACAAGATCCCGGTGCTGCTGCTGGCCGGGGAACTGGTCTGTCACGGCCATCTGGATTTGGAGGAACTGCATAAGGCCCTCGCTTACCAGCGCCGACCGGTATAATCGCTGGTTTGCCCAAGTCCAGATAGATGAAGAATATCCGCAATTTTTCCATTATCGCGCATGTCGATCACGGCAAGTCGACGCTCGCCGATCGCTTCATCCAGGAGTGCGGTGGCCTGGATGCACGCGAGATGCAGGCACAAGTGTTGGATTCGATGGATCTGGAGCGGGAGCGCGGCATCACCATCAAAGCGCAGAGCGTCACGCTGGGGTTCACATCCAGCAGCGGCGAGTTGTACCAGCTCAATTTCATCGATACCCCGGGCCATGTCGATTTTTCGTATGAAGTTTCGCGCTCGCTGGCCGCCTGCGAAGGAGCGCTGCTGGTGGTCGACGCGGCTCAAGGCGTGGAAGCCCAGAGCGTCGCGAATTGCTATACCGCCTTGGAACAGGGTCTCGAGGTGCTGCCGGTCATCAACAAAATCGACCTGCCTTCCGCGGATCCGGCGAAAGTCATTCACGAAATCGAAGAGATCATCGGCATTCCCGCCGAGGATGCGGCGCTGGTGAGCGCCAAGACGGGGCTTGGTGTTCCGGAACTGCTGGAACAGCTGGTCCAGCGCATTCCGGCTCCGAAGGGAGATCCGGACGGTCCGCTGCAGGCTTTGATCATCGATTCCTGGTTCGACAATTATGTCGGCGTGGTGTCGCTGGTGCGGGTCATGAACGGTGCGCTGCGCACTGGCGAGAAGATCCGTGTCATGTCGACCGGCCGCAGTCATAACATCGACAAGCTGGGACGCTTCTCCCCGAAGCCGGTGACCCGCCAATCGCTGGAAACCGGCGAGGTGGGCTTTGTCATTGCCGGCATCAAGGAGATCGATGGCGCGCCGGTTGGGGATACCATCACCTTGGAGGCAAATCCGGCCAAGGCGCCGCTGGCCGGGTTCAAGCAGGTGCAGCCGCGCGTGTTTGCGGGGTTGTTTCCCGTGAGCTCCGACGATTACGAGCAGTTCCGCGACGCATTGAAGAAGCTCAAGCTGAACGATTCGGCCTTGCACTACGAACCGGAGGTCTCGACGGCCCTCGGCTTCGGGTTCCGCTGCGGTTTCTTGGGACTCTTGCACATGGATATCGTGCAGGAGCGCTTGGAGCGCGAGTACGGCCTGAATCTCATCACCAGTGCGCCGACCGTGATCTACGAGTTGCTGCTCACGGATGGCACGGTCATCAATGTCGATAATCCCTCAAAGCTGCCGCCGCAGGACCGTATCAAGGAATTGCGCGAACCCATCATCACCGCCAACATCCTGGTGCCGCCCGATCACGTGGGCGCCGTCCTGACCCTGTGCAGCGAGAAACGCGGCGTGCAGAAGAAGATGCTGTTCCTGGGCAGCCAGGTTTCGTTGCAGTACGAATTGCCGCTGGCCGAAGTGGTGTTGGATTTCTTCGATCGGCTCAAATCCTCGAGCCGCGGTTACGCCTCGTTCGATTATGAATTCAGCCACTTTCAGGCGGCGCCCCTGGTGAAGCTGGACGTGCTGATCAATGGTGAAGCGGTCGATGCTCTGTCGCTGATCGTGCATCGGGACAACTCATACAATCGCGGCCGCGAATTGGTGGATAAGATGCAGGAGCTGATTCCGCGCCAGATGTTCGACATCGCGGTGCAGGCGGCCATCGGCAGTCACATCATCGCGCGCGCCAGCGTCAAGGCGATGCGCAAGAACGTGCTGGCCAAATGCTACGGCGGCGACATCTCGCGCAAACGCAAGCTGCTCGAGAAGCAGAAAGCCGGCAAGAAGCGCATGAAGCAGGTCGGTTCGGTGGAGATTCCGCAAGAGGCGTTCCTGGCGGTCTTGCAGGTCGGGAAGAAAAGCACTTGAGCAATGGGTTTGGGAGTATTTCGTGACTGATACCGATGGTATTTTCATTGGGCTGCTGTGCGCGGCCGCGGTCTGCGTGCTGGTGATCGTCATCGATGGCTGGTTCCTGCGCCCGAATCGTGATCCGAGCGCGGCAAGCGCCGATGAGCCGATGCTGCCAAAACTGGCCGGCTACGCGTTGGTGTTTTTTGCCATCGGGCTGCTGTGGCGCCTGTTCCGCTATGAGGCGGTGGACTTCAGCCTGATGTTGGTGGTGGTGGGAGCCCTGTCCGGCCTCATCTGGCTTGCCGATCATTGGTTCTTCGCCGGGCGACGCAAGCGCGTGGCGGCGGCGGCTGGCACGCCGGCGGACCGCGTTCGCGAGCCAATCGCGGTCGAATATGCGCGTTCCTTCTTCCCGGTCATCGTATTGGTGCTGGTGATTCGTTCATTCCTGTTCGAACCGTTTCGCATTCCCTCCGATTCCATGATGCCGACGCTGTTTGACGGCGATTTCATCTTTGTCAGCAAGTACTCCTACGGCTTGCGGCTGCCGGTTGCGAACACGCTGGTGCTGGCCACGGGCACCCCTAAGCGCGGCGATGTGATCGTGTTCAGACTGCCGCCCAACCCGAAGATCAACTACATCAAGCGCCTGGTGGGTCTGCCGGGGGATAAGATTCGGGTCGATGAGAACAACAACCTGTACGTCAACGACAAACTCATGCCACAGGAGCCGGGTCCTCCTTACCAGGGTCCGAAGCAGGATCTATACATGTATACCGATGCGCCCACGGCTTTCGAGCAGCTGGATACCAAGCGTCACCTAATCATGTTTTCCAAGGGCGGCGTGAAGCCGGGCGAGTGGCTGGTCCCGCCGAAGCATTATTTCTTCATGGGCGACAACCGTAACAACAGCAAGGATAGCCGGTGGCTGGATGAGCCTGACGCCCCAGGATTCGTCCCCGAGGAGAATTTGGTCGGCAAAGCGGTCCGAATCTGGCTTAATCTCGATACTCGTGACGGACCTCTCTGGAGAAGAATCGGGAATAAGATTGAATAGCAGGCCATTTAGGGAGGCTTTTATGCGTAAGAGTCAGCGGGGCATGACATTCATTGGCTTGCTCTTCATCCTCGCCCTGGTGGGCGCGATTGGTTATGCCGGACTTCGATTGATCCCGGTCTATCTCAATTACATGAAAATCTCGAAGATCATGGATGCCACTGCCACGGAGGTGGAGGGCTCCACCGATCCCGGGAATATCAAACGCACCCTGGAGCGCCACTGGGCCATCGATGACCCCACCGCCATCGACTATAAGGATATCGAGATAACCAAGGATGACAGCGGCGCCGTGATGCATGTTTCGTATGACGACGCGGTCCCCTACATCGCCAACGTGTCGTTGTCGGTCCATTTCGATAAGACCGTGAAGGTGAAGTGATTCCATTGCCCAAGTCCGACGGCCTGGCAGCCTGGGTCGAACGCTCATTCGGGTACGTGTTCACCTCGCCGCCGCTGCTGGATGCGGCGTTGACCCATCGCAGCGCCGGCGCGGGGCACAACGAACGTCTGGAGTTTCTGGGTGATTCGGTTCTCAATTGCAGCGTCGCGCGGCTGCTGTATGACGCCCATCCGCAGGCTGACGAGGGGGCTCTGTCGCGTTTGCGCGCCACGCTGGTCAGCGGCGAAACATTGGCCAGGATCGCCACCGAGCTGGGCGTCGGCGAACACTTGAACTTGGGCTCGGGCGAGCTGAAATCCGGGGGTTTCAGGCGCGGCTCCATTTTGGCCGACACCTTGGAGGCGCTATTGGGCGCCATGTTCTTGGACTCGAGCTTCGAGGCGAGCTTCGCCGTGGTGGCTCGCTTGATGCTGCCGCGCATCGCCGAATTGCCCGCAGCTGAGGCATTGAAAGACCCGAAAACGCGCCTCCAGGAAATATTGCAGGCTCGCGGGCTGGCGCTGCCGATCTACGTGCTGACGGCCGTGGCGGGAGATCCGCATGCTCAATCCTTCACCGTCACTTGCGAGGTGCCGGTGTTTCGAGTCATGGCAGTGGCCGAAGGCGCCAGCCGCCGGCGCGCCGAGCAGCTCGCGGCAGCAAAGGTGTTGGACCTGCTTCCCGCCGAACTGCGGAAAACGCCGTGAGCGACGCGAAGTTCCGCGCCGGACATGTGGCCATCGTCGGGCGCCCCAACGTCGGAAAATCGACGTTGGTGAATGCCCTGGTAGGACGCAAAGTGACCATCGTCACCGCCAAGCCGCAGACCACGCGGCATCGAATTCTCGGGCTGGTGAACCGGCCGGAGGCGCAGCTGGTGTTGGTGGATACGCCGGGTCTGCATGAAGCGACCCGCCGGGTCATGAATCAGTATATGAACCGCGTGGCCATCTCTTCCTCGCAGGATGCCGATGTGATCTTGTTCGTGATCGAGGCGCAGCGTTTCACCCACGAGGATCAATGGGTTTGGGATCGGGTTCGAGGGCTCAAGCAGCCCCTGTTTCTGGTCATCAACAAGGTCGACAAGGTCTTTCCCAAGGAGCAATTGCTGCCCTTTCTCGAGCAGATGGCCGAGCGAGTGCCGGCCTCCGGTATCATCCCGGTCTCCGCGCTGCAATCTGATAACCTCTCCAGATTGGTGGATCTGGTCGGCTCCAGGCTGCCGATATCGCCGCCGCTGTTCGCCGCCGATGTCGTCACCGACCGCGACGAGCCGTTCCATGCGGCCGAGATCGTGCGCGAGAAATTGACGCTGAAGTTGCGCGAAGAACTGCCTTACGGCATCAATGTGCAAATTGAACGTTTTGCCGACGAAGACAACCGCATCATGATTAATGCCGTCATTTGGGTCGAACGCGCCAGTCAGAAGGCCATCGTCATCGGGCAGGGCGGCGAACGACTGAAGGAAATCGGCCGGTTGGCGCGGATCGAACTGAACGATCTGTGGCAGCGCTCGGTGCACTTGGAATTATGGGTCAAAGTGAAGGAAAATTGGGCTGACAGCGAGATGGCATTGCGCCAATTTGGGTACGACACGTTGTGAACACCTTGGGCCGCCCGCCGGCGCGGCGCGTTTGGCTGGCGCCCGGCTACATTCTGCATCAGTACGCGTACCGCGATACCAGCCGTATCGTCGAGGTTTTTACGGCGGAGCACGGGCGTCTGACGTTATTCGCACGCGGCGCCAACTCACCTAAGTCCCGGGTCAAAGGAATATTGCGTCCGTTTCAGCAGCTGCTGCTTTCCTGGTCCGGAAAGTCCGAAGCCTGCCAACTGGTCAGCGCGGAGGTCGACGGCCAAGTGAGCAGCCTGCCGGCGCAGCGCCTGATGAGCGGATTCTATCTCAATGAGTTGCTGCTGAAGCTTACCGAGCGCTGTGACCCGCATCCTGAGATTTTTTATTCATACGCCGCCTGCATACAATCGCTGTGCGCGGGCGATGCGGTGGAAGCGACTCTGCGCCGCTTCGAGAAGCGTCTGTTGAATGACCTGGGGTATGGCTTGGATCTTGCGCAGACGGCGCAGGGACAGCCGGTGCAAACCGACCGCTATTACCGCTTTGCGCTCGAGAGCGGCGCCGAGCTTTGCGTCGCGGAGGCGCCGGGCGCGGTGTACGGCCAGTCGTTGGCGGATCTGCAATCCGAGAGCTTTGGCGACCCCCGCTCGCTGCGCGATGCCAAGCGGCTGCTGCGCACCGCCATCGATGCCTGCTTGGATGGACGCATCTTGAAATCGCGCCAGGTGATGTTGGCGCTGCGCCAACGGGAGTCGCCGGTCTCATGAGCCAGCCGACGCTGCATGGCGGCATCGCACTGGGTGTGAACATCGACCATGTGGCGACGCTGCGTCAGGCGCGCCGCGCCCGCTATCCGGATCCGCTCTATGCGGCATTGCTGGCCGAGGAGGCAGGCGCCGACAGCATCACGCTGCATCTGCGCGAGGATCGGCGCCACATTCAGGATCGCGATGTGTTCGTCATGCGTGAAGCGCTGCAAACACGCATGAATCTCGAAATGGCGGTGACCGAGGAGATGGTGCGTATCGCGAGTCAGGTGCGGCCCCAGGACGTGTGCTTGGTGCCGGAATCGCGGTTGGAAGTCACCACCGAGGGGGGCTTGAACGTGGCCGGCCAAATCGACCGTATTGCCGATGCGACCGCCGCTCTTGCGAAGGCCGGAGTGAGGGTCTCGCTGTTCATCGACCCGGACTTGGCGCAGATCGACGCCTCGCGCCGCGCCGGTGCGCCCGTCGTGGAATTGCACACCGGCGGCTATGCGGAGGCGGTGGGGGCGGCGCGGGCGCGCGAGTTCGAACGCCTACGCGTGGCGGCCAAGCACGCCGCCTCTTTGGGGCTCACCGTCAACGCCGGCCACGGCCTGACCTATCACAATGTGCAGGCCATCGCGGCCATCCCGGAAATCATCGAACTGAACATCGGCCATTCCATCGTCGCGCGCTCCATCATCGATGGTTTGGCCAAGGCAGTGCGCGACATGAAGCAGTTGATGTACGACGCGCGGACTCGCGGTAGCCGGTCCGTCTAGGGCATGATTTTCGGGATCGGTATCGATGTGCTGAAGGTGGATCGCGTCGAACGCGTCTATCAAAAGTACGGTGAACGGTTCGTGCGTCATTTGTTGATGGCCGAGGAGCGGGTGCAACTCGAGCGTACCGCCCGGCCGGTGCGATTTCTGGCGATGCGATTCGCGGCCAAGGAGGCCATCGTCAAAGGCATGGGAACCGGTTTCGCGCATGGCGTGTGGATCCGGGATGTAGGCATCGTGCAGAACTCCTGGGGTCGGCCCGAAGTCGTGTACTCGCAGCGCGGCGCGAAGGTGCGCGATGCACTTGGCATTGGCGAGGGGCATGTCACTCTCACCGACGAGGCCGGGTTGGTCGTCGCCGTGGCCATCCTGATGAAAAAAGAGGTCGCGTGAATACCCTGGTGTTCGACATCGAAACCGTCCCTGACACCGCGCTCGGACGGCGGCTGTACGGATTGAAGGACTTGAGCGATGAACATGTGGCGCAAATCATGTTCACCAAGCGCCGTCAGGAGGTCGGCAACGAATTCCTGTCCCATGAACAGCAACGCATCGTGGCCATCTCCGTCGTCATGCGCACGCGCGACACGCTCAGGGTGTGGAGCCTGGGCGATGAGAATTCCAGCGAAAAAGTCTTGATCGAGAGGTTCTTCGATGGCCTGGAGAAATTCACGCCCGACCTGGTGTCATGGAACGGTGCCGGCTTCGATTTGCCGGTTTTGCATTACCGTAGTTTGCTGCACAGCGTTGCGGCGGCCCGCTATTGGGAAATGGGCGAAAACGACCAGAGCTTCCGCTTCAGTAACTACTTAAGCCGTTTTCACTGGCGGCACATGGACCTGATGGACATTTTGTCCGGCTTCCAAGGGCGTGGCCGAGCCAGCTTGCAGGACATCGCATCGCTGCTGGGTTTCCCGGGCAAACTCGGCATGGATGGTGCGGAGGTGTGGCCCGCCTATCTGCAGGGCGGATTGCGCAGAATTCGCGATTATTGCGAGACCGACGTACTCAATACCTATCTCATCTATCTGCGGTTCGAACTCCTCCGCGGTCATCTCAATCACGCCGAACACGCCCACGAGATAGCTCGGGTCCGCGCATTGCTGGACGAATCGCCGGCCGAACACCTCAAGGAATTTGCGGCAGCGTGGCCCGCGCCTTAGCTGCTGGAGAAATCCAGGAAGGCGATGTCCTGGATCTGACGCACGATGGACGCGGCGTGGCGCGTATCGACGGCAAAGCCGTGTTCATCGAAGCGGCTCTGCCCGGTGAACGGGTGCGGTTCCGCGTATTGAAGCGCCGCCGTTCGATGGACGAGGCCGGCCTGGTCAACGTCGTGCTCGCCTCGCCCGACCGGGTCATTCCGCGCTGCACGCATTTCGGAGTTTGCGGAGGCTGCTCGCTGCAGCACCTGTCGGGCGATGCGCAACTGGTCGCGAAGCAACGGCAACTGCTCGAAGACTTGGAGCGCATCGGCAAGGTCGCCCCGCAGCGTCTGTTGGCGCCGCTGCGCGGACCGCAATGGGGTTATCGTCGGCGCGCTCGTCTCGGCGTCAAGTACGTGCACAAGAAGGCGCGAGTCTTGGCCGGCTTTCGCGAGCGCGACAAGCCCTATGTCGCCGATATCAAGCGCTGCGAGGTGATGTTGGATGCTTTGGCCACGCTGCCGCAGGAACTGGCCGCACTCACGGAAACCTTGGGCATTCGGGAATATATACCGCAGGTCGAGGTCGCTGCCGGCGATGAATCAACGGCGCTGGTATTTCGAGTGATGCAGGCACCCGGAAGCGCGGATCTGCAAAAGTTGGCCGACTTCGGCGCGCAGCGCGGTCTGCAAATCTTTTTGCAAGCAAAAGGATTGGACAGCGTGCGGCCGCTGCGCGCTGACTATCCGCCCCTGAGCTACACGGTGGACGGCGGCGCGGTCACCATTGAATTCGGGCCGGTCGACTTCGTCCAGGTAAACCGCGCCATCAACGCCTCGATGGTGGATATGGCGATTGGCATGCTGCAACCGCAGGCGACCGATCGAGTGCTGGATTTATTCTGCGGCCTGGGCAATTTCACGCTGCCCTTGGCGCGCCGTGCGCTGCATGTCATGGGGGTGGAAGGCGAGCCCGCATTGGTAGCCAAAGCCGCCGGCAACGCGCAGCGTAACGGCATCGTCAATGCCGAATTCGCCGTCGAAAATCTGTTCGAACCGGCGAGATTTGGGAACTGGGCCGATCAGCCTTACGATCTGGTCTTGCTGGACCCGCCCCGGGCGGGGGCAGCGGAACTCCTGACGCGCATCCCGACCTGGCGGCCACGCAGAGTCGTGTATATTTCCTGTCATCCGGGGAGTTTGGCGCGTGATGCCGGAATCTTGGTCAATCAGCTTGGATTCACGTTGAGCGCCGCTGGGGTGATGGACATGTTTCCGCATACGACCCACGTCGAATCGATCGCAGTGTTCGAGGCGCCAGGATGAGCCTGGGGCCCTTCATGGTGGACATCGCGGGCACCGAATTGACCCCCGAGGATGTGCGCATCCTGCTGCATCCCCTGGTGGGGAGCGTCATTTTATTCAGCCGCAATTACCGCGACGTCGCTCAGGTGAGCGCTCTGACCGCGGCCATTCGCGCATTACGCAGTCCGCATCTGTTGATTGCCGTGGATCACGAAGGCGGCCGCGTCCAGCGCTTTCGGGAGGGTTTCACATGCCTGCCGCCCGCGCGCCTCCTCGGTCGGTTGTATGACAGCGATAGGCGCGGGGCCTTGGCGTTGAGCCAAGCGGTGGGGTGGCTCATGGCCAGTGAACTACGAGCGGTGGGCGTGGATTACAGCTTTGCTCCCTGTGTGGACCTCGATTACGGCGTCAG
>Ga0116227_10010125_pt1 | contig 16653 bp, 8 predicted proteins | sample S1TSphgellanicum_FD_89693 | JGI IMG/M metagenome (GOLD analysis project Ga0116227, IMG submission 89693) | Host-associated microbial communities from peat moss isolated from Minnesota, USA - S1T2_Fb - Sphagnum magellanicum MG | ecosystem: Host-associated > Plants > Peat moss > Unclassified...
CCCAATTGCATTTGGTAACGTGATGCAAAAAAGTCTTTTGAATAAGAAGTAACATCATTTTGTGAAAACGTATAAACCGGATAGGTTGTTGGTGTTCCGGCAGTTGCCACTTTAACACCTACACTGGCCATTGAGTTATAGGTATTCGGAGAAAAGTATTGAATACCCCAGTTCTTGTTAACTAAATTAGTCAGGTTTACAATATCATAAGTTAAGGTTAAAACATGTGGATGTTTTCCCTGTGCTACCTGAATATCCTGAGAGAAACGGAAATCTGCCTGAACATTCCAAGGCGTACGTGCACCATTACGTTCTGTAAAGTTTCCACGGCGTGAACTTAAATATTTATCACCATTGATGTAATTATCAAATGCTGCTGCCTGAGCAATTCCATCAGCTGTATTGGCAAAGAATTTTGTAGTTTCTCCTGCTGTAGGGATATACAATAAACTTACCGTTTGTCCGGTTCCATTAATTCTGGTGTTAACCAAACCTAAAGAATACGGAGAGCCAGATTGTCCGCTAAAGAACAGTGAAAAGTTCGAAACATATTTACCATTTTTAGCCCAATCCAATCTGTAATTGATAGTTGATATGATTCTGTTTCTAATATCGAAGTTTGAATAAGCTAAACCTGGGTTATTAGGACTTAATGCCTGATTTAACTGCCAGTTAGATTCCATAGAGTTACGGATACCGTTTGCAATATCTTTTGATCTTCCATAAGTGTAAGCCACCATCATATCTAAACCAATTGGCAATGATTTACTAATTTGTGCCGTTAAGCTATATTTATAACCTTTATCTGTGTTAGATAATAAGTAAGCATTGGTATACAAAGGATTAATTTTGGTACCAGAATAGATTGGCTGCTGGTGTTGCGTATCATAAACCATGTATTTAGGATTATCTACATAGTTGATTTGCTGAAACTGCACATCTTTAATTACCTGGCTAAAAATTCCCTCTACAGTGAATTTCCATTGGTCATCCGTTTTATAATCGAAGGCTAAGTTACTTCTCCATGCCTTTGGCATTTTAAAATTATTATCTACTAAATCTACTTGTGTAGCACCCGATGCATCCTTAACATTAACACCCTGTTTAGTTACATAACCTGCTTCTCCATTTCCTGTTAAAGCATCTTTAATTGGATCTGAACCAGCTGCAGGAGTTACTATTTTGGTAGGATCTGCATTTTTGTAAACATATGATTTATCAAATGAACCATAGTTTACACCATTATTATAATAAGCATAACCAATCCAGGCAAAAGGAATACGACTGGTAAATAACCCTGTTCCTCCACGTACAATTAAACTTTGATCACCCAAGGCATCAAAATTAAAACCTAAGCGAGGAGAGATTTGAATTTTATTCAGAAATTTTCCAGTAATTGATGATGGTTGGGTATAAGTATAGGTGGTACCATAATTTGCATCAACCGGAGAGTTGGTTGTTTTGCTGCTCAATGAAGGCATATCTGGCAAGTTGGCCATATCGAAACGCAAACCTGGTGTTAATTTTAACCGATCGCCAATTCTGATTTCATCCTGACCATACACACTATACATATTCACATTAAACTGTGCAGTTGGGTTAGCAATAATGTTATCTCTACTGTTATCATCATAGTTATAACTTGTACGCACCCTATTTGGCATATTATTTAAGAAATCACTTACACTGCTATAAGCAACCCGACCGTTCCATGAATTTACAAAACCATAATTAATGTTATAAAATTCATTGTGTGTACCAAAAGTGAAAGTATGGTTGCCTTTACTGTAAGAAAAGTTATCAGTAAACTCAAAGGTGTTTTGCTTCATATTAAAAATACTTGCTTCCCTATCCGTACCCAAAAATAAAGTACCACCGTTGGATGCAATTTCAATTTGAGGCAAAGCAGGGTTAGAAAGCGGATCGCGGAAATCATGAACGGTAGAATATCCTACAATTAAGTTGTTGGTTGAAGCATTGCCGAAACGGGTTTTTAAATCAGCTACAGTTGAACTTTGATTATTGTTCTGCTTGAAATCAATTCCACCAAACCTGAAGTTAGATTGATCTCTTTCTAAATTAGTTGCTTTAGAAATAATGGTGTTGTTCCTAATGGTTAACTGGTTATTTTCATTAATGTTCCAATCTAAACGGTTAAAGAATTTATTAGATTGAGAATAGATATTATAGTTACCAAATTCACCTGCATCTACTCCGTATACATTTTTCATGCGATCAGAAATTTGTTGCGCTTCTGTTAACGTTAGCAATTTCATATCAGAAGAACCTGCGCCCAAAATAACCGGATCCTGACGGCGGGTAATTTCCTCATTGGTAAAGAAGAATAATTTATCTTTTATAATAGGGAAACCAACACGGAAACCGGTTTGATAATCATGAAATGAAGAAGGTTCTTTAGCATTATCGCCGATTTTATTTCTACCAATCAATGAAGCATTACGTCCATAGCCGTAAACTGATCCGGTAACATCATTTGTACCACCACGCGTTACCGCATTGATACTTCCACCTAGAAAGTTACCTACTTTAACATCATAAGGTGATAAAAGAACAGTCACATCCTGAATGGCATCTAAAGATACCGGATTGGTACGGGTACTGCTGCCCGGCATGCCCGAACTACCACTTTGTCCGCCCAGAGATGGGCTAAAACCAATGGCATCATTGTTAATTGCACCATCAATAGTAACGTTATTGTACCTAAAGTTAGTTCCGCCAAAAGTATTGTCTTTACTGCCTTGTGGCGTTACCCGGGTAACATCCTGTAAACTTCTGTTCATGGTTGGCAGTGTTTTAATCTGTCCTTCGCCAATACTGGTACCAGCGCCAGATTTTGTAGGGCCTTTTTGTCCTTTTACACTCACCTCGGCCAGCTGACTGCCTTGTTCCTGAATATCAATATCAAGTTTTTGATCAGCTCCAAGGGCTAAATAAATATTTTCTTTTACTACCGGACTGTAACCTACGTAGGTTACCGTGATTTTATATGGACCACCAGGATTTAAGTTGCCAATGCGATAAAGTCCGGTTTCATTTGATGAAGCTTTGGAAACCGTTCCGGTAGGCACATAAACTACAACAATTGTAGCTCCCGGAATGATTCCTTTTTCATCCTTAATTTTTCCATTTAAACTGGCTGTTGTTACTTGTGCATGAGCAGCGGTAACAAACAACATTACAATACTAAATAAAAATAGTAAACGTGATTTCATTTTCTGTTGTTTTTGTTTGGTACAAAGCAACAACAGTGATGTTAAACTAATGTTAATTAAAAATTAATTATGCCATCAAAATTAACACAGAATAAATGTTTTGTAAATATTTGGCAAACAAAATCTTAACACCCGACCGGGCGACTTAAAATGTGGCTATATGAAGAGCTAAAGCTACTTTTGAAAGATGAAGATTTCATGAAGATTGAATTTCTCTAAAAGTATCAAAGCCATATCTCGGTTTTAATAGCTTTGTGCGTTGCACTTAAACAAAAAAAGCCGAAACTAACATGTTTCGGCTTTAAATGTAGGTCACTTGCTCACTATTAAATCGCATTAGTCATTTTTATTTCTAATCCTAATTCAGTGAGATTTTATAATTCTAAAAATATGATTTTTATTTAATTTGATAAATGATTGAAAATAGATATTTGTCTTAATATTTGATAATCTAAAGTCAGACGTTGACTCCCTTACTTATATAACCCCTAAGTTCTTAGACCACAATATTAACCTATAGTAGCAGCAATATCAATACTAAAACTATATTTAAGTTCTTATTCCTTCACAACTTATAAGACTAATTTTATAAGTTATAAATCAATAAGGCATACATCAATCATAACGAAATATTACTTGTCTAAAGTTCGAAATTATTTTTTTTAATACTATTAAACTAAATTTATGGTAGGCTTAACTGTTTTTATTATGGTTACTGGTTGGGAACCATTGCTAGGTGTTACTAAAATGGTATAGCGGATTCGGATTCCATCAAGATCGCTAGCATTGTAGTAGGTTGTTCCCATAGTATAATCCTGACGATGCTGAACCTTAAACTGGATCGAAGTTTTGGTTCCGGTGCTCGTATTGCTGCCAAATGCATAAATTTCATCTCCGATGATTTCTTTTCCATAATTTTCTGGCAAGCCATATGCTGGATCAGTTCTATCCAAAAATCGCTCTATCGTCGTTTTTTCGGAAGGAGGGCCATTGCTTTCATATCTTTGTTTGTATGGAACAAGCACATCGATCCTGGTAACTCTGACTGTTGTCCCATCACTTGTAACCTCTGGATTTGTTGGTAGCTGATACCCGATGAGTAATCCATGATGTAACGCTATACTATAATCATAGATATACTTTGGATTTGTACTAGAAGATCCAGATTCATTAGTTATTATCCTTTGATTTGATACAAATAATTCTGGGGCTAATGAAATATCTACTACACCTAAGACTTTGTTATAGCTAGGGACGTATCCTGGCGTATTGGCATTTGCAGATCCTGGCATAGCCAAGGTTGTACTTACGATACCACTATTATTAGTTATCGATCCCGTTAAATTGGTCTCCACTTTCAATTTTAGATCTACGACCTGTGGACTAGTAGCACTGCCGCCTAATATTGCACTGAAAAACCCTTTTACCGCACCTGACAACCCTCCTTTCACGCCATCTTCTATAGCTTTTGTTAAATCCGTTCCAAATAATTTTGATTTAGGTAATTTTAGCTTACCTATAGCTTTAAAACCAGCAACATGTATAGCCGTGTTTCCTAAATTTCCCAATAGGCTACCCAAATTGAAACCTCCGGGAGTTGCTGTACCTACAGTACCATTCAAGGTTCCGTTAGAAACTCCATTTAGGACAATTTGTGATAAATTTGTTGAAGATACATTCCAAACGAAATTTAAATTCTCATGATTCGAATTCACAATAGTTGGATCGTACGCTACTTCATATTGACACGCATACCAAGCGCCAGTTGATAAGATTTGATAATTTTGGATCTTAGTTACTGATTTTTGAACATTTTCAGGATCAATAATTTCTTTAGAAAAATTCATTATTGAAGATGGAAATTCTCCAGAGATCCCTAATCCATCACTGAAATAAGAGGATGCGTAAGGGCTTCCCGGAGGTAGATAAAGGTAAAAACGTATTATTCCTCTATACTTATTATAAAGTGCGAAAAAATTAGGTGAGGTCAATTGTGTCGGACTAAAAGTATTGTACACCAGATTCCAACCGTCGGCTTTTTTAAAATCGAAAGCGATCTCATCTGGAAATAACTGATTACTTCCAGATGCCCATGGCACCAGAATAGGGCTTGAGCCGGAAGGAGTTGGCATATAATCGGCAGTTTCCCAGTCAAAGACATGAGTTGGGATAACTGCCATTTTATTTGGTATTTTCAGGTCGGCAGATGCTAAGATGGGGCTAACTTCTTTTTTACAACCGAAAATAAAGGTTGCAACTCCTAAAACAACAACCATTGCAATTTTGAGCGTTTTGATTTTTAAATTTTTCATATCTCAATAATAATGGTGGCATATTAAATCACTGTAAACACATAATTAATAATACATTAATTAAGATTTAAACTTACTTTTAAATAAATATATAAAACAAAAAAGCCAGATATCGCTATCTGGCTCTTCTGAAATTGAATTACTAATTTTTAGTATACATTAGTTTGAGGTGTGAAATTGGCCCAGCCTGCAGTCCAGTCTGAAGTTCCAAATGCACCACGGTGACTCACCACATCAAAACCAGTTAAACCTGTAAAACTTGCACCAGCTAAAAGTATCGATCCAGTATTCAATGTGAATTTTGGTGTAGCACCTAAATCAAAAATACTACCATCAATACCTAAATCTTCCCATTTGGCGTAAGTCTCGTTTCCAAATGAAGTTGTTTTGAACCAAACATCAATGGTTTGAGCACCAACATTACCTGTTGATTTAGTTTCAACTCCGATTGGATTAGGGAACGTTGTAGTTCCGCCAGTTCCATAGCCATTTGCACCCCAACCGTCTACACCAGCAAGAACATTGTTTTTCAATACCAATTCGCCAGCTGCTGCATTAGCCAAAGTTGTCGAGCCATCAATAAATAATCCATTAGGATAGGCCGTGAAAACTGAATTATAAATTTTAATTTTATTATTTCTTCTCAAATGCATTGCATTTTGAAATTGAGTTGAAATTGTTTTAGTTCTGTCTTTCTTTGGACCGATGATGGTTACGTTCGAAAACTGTGGAGAAGTAAAAGGTGCTACGCTAGAACCAGTTCCATCATTATCCACTTCAAAACCATTAGATCCTGATTGATCGGCAGAATTTGCATCACGGATACCCACAGCGAACTGTACAGTACCGCGGAAACCAAAATCTACATCAAAATCATCATCAAGACCACGATATGCAATTAAGTGCTTTACATTAACAGTTCCACCGAACCACTCAAAAGCATCATCTAAACCATACGAACACTGCACATAATCAATCACCGTTCCAGAGCCAACAGAACCCATTGTTAAAGAGTTTACCTCTTGGTTTGGATTAATTGGTGTACCCGCATAATCAATTCTAACATATTTTAAAATACCAGAATTATCTGCATCATTAGTACCACCATGCCAGCCTTCATAAGCACCTTCAAGTTCGGCTTCTCCTCCAGATTGATTGTTAGTTGCTTTTCCACATAATACAACGCCACCCCAATCACCTGGTTCGCGTAAACCCGCAGCACGCTCAGATGTAAAAATAATCGGCTGAGTAGCGGTACCTTCAGCAATTAATTTGTTACCTCTTTGTACCACTAAAGTACCTTTAGTTTCCCTATCACCAATAATCACGGTACCCGCTTCAATCGTTAAGGTAACCCCCTCTACAGCAGCTAAGGCAGCTTTGTTTTTAGGGTCTCTTCCTACTCTTACAAAACCGTTAAGTCTGTAAATGTTATCCTTGGTCCATTTTGTGTTAGTTGTAATACTGCCGGCGGCCACTTCAACTATTGGTTTCGTAAATCCTGTAGCTGGATTAGGTGTAGTTCCACCCCCTGTGCCTGAATTGTATCCGGCTTCATTATATTCAATAACAGTTGTTTTTTTACATGAACTAAAAATTAATGTTCCTGCCAAAACAAATGCCATTGTTTTAAGTGCGTTAGTACCAAATTTTGGCTTGTAAAGCTTTTTCATATTCATTTTTTTGTTTTTATGTCTTTTTAAATATTTGTTAAAATAGTTTGTATGAAAGTGTTAATCCGAATTGACGACCACTTTTGTACTGTGCCGTAACCTGATCCACTAATTGATCAAAATTTCCATCTTGATTTCCGTCCTGCATCAAAGTAAAGTTTTGATTCAGCAAATCATTAAAGTTTGCTTTTAATGAAAGTTTGTTAGTGAAATTTTTAGTTACTACTAAATCAATCACATTTCTAGGCATCTCATAGATATCCCTAATCAAATCCGTACCTACAAATGCAATGCGTTTACCGGCTACATTATAAAGAAGGTTAACCTGAAATTTAGACTTGATATTATTGTAGAATAAAGCCGCATTAAGAATATATGGAGACTGACCCTGCATTGGACGGTTATTGGATTGTCCGATTGCACTTGCATCATCGAACATTACTTTACTATTAATGTACGATGCATTTAATAGTAATGTGATATCATTCAGAAATTTGCTTTCACTTAAACCTGCTAATGATTTGCGCATTTCAAGTTCTACCCCAACATTTCTTACTTTTTGAGCATTATTAAAATTAAAAGACTGCGCATTAGAACCAGGTATTGCAGTCATTTCAATTGCATCCTTAAACTTTTTATAAAACCCCGAAATGCTGATTAACTCACCTGAAGATGGATAGAATTCATATTTTAAATCGTAATTATCAATTTTCGCAGTTTTTAAGTTAGGGTTACCAGCAACATTAAAATTTTGATCAAAATCATAAAAGGAGAAAGGAGCAATCTCTCTGAATTCAGGTCTGTTTAATGTTTTACCATAGGCCAATCTAAATAATGATTTTTCATTTAAATTAAACTGTAAGTTGGCCGAAGGTAATACTCTGGTAATATCGTTATTTACATTAACAGGACCATCAGCATCAAAACTATTTAGCTTTTGGATATTATTTTCAACCCTTGCACCCGCTACAATGGTTAGCTTATCTTTGTATGGCAAAATAAAATTGGCATACCCAGCGAAAAGTTTATTAGAAGCATCATAGTTATCGTAAGGATTGGATTTTTCATCCAGTCTTATTCCTGTAGTCGTATTTATATTTTTCCAATCGAAAAGTTCCTCTATAGTTCCTTTCAATAAAGACTGATCAAAATTTAAAGAGTTTGCCCTTACATAACCTATATTCCTGGAAGAAAATGTTCTTTGTTTATCCTCATAATAACCTCCAACCTTTACCGATGGCTTAAAACCTTCAGATTTTGGAGCAAGCGCCTGTTCTACATTAAATGCACCTGTTTTAATGTCTTCATTCATTTTAGAATAAAATCTTCCTAAAAATTCAGGTTGAGCACCACCCGTTGGTACGAAAATATTAAATGTACCATCTCCGTTAGCCAATGTTCTGTAACGTGAATAATCTGGCTGATCTCTAAAAGATTTACTATAACCAGCTACCCAATCAAATTTTGTATGTTCATCATTAAATTTATGTGTTCCGGATAATTGTCCGGAGTAAATTCCACGGTATAAAACATTAGATGCAAAATTTGCATACTCTTGTTGTTTTTCAGCGCCCATTCTACTTACATATTGAGATGTACTCAATTGATTATATAAGTTTTTAAACTCGAATGTATTGTTGTTATCTAATTTAAATGCCCAGTTATGAACCACACCTAAACGTACATTATAAGTATATTGATCATCATTATATCTGTAGTTTTCTTCAGCAATTTTTGAAACTGGATCATAAACCTCATAATTACCTCTAAAAACCGCATTATTTGTTTTACTATTGCTGTAAGTTATCGCGGTAATATTACCCAGTAGTTTGTTATTGATATTGAATCGTTTACTTCCATAAATATTCAGTTTCTGATCTAGATTAGCCGTATTTACATCTGGCACCCAATTGTTCCTAAGGGCATGACCGGCTGCATTTAATTTACTGGAATTAACACTGTTTAGGTTTGAAGGAAAATTTACAGGCAGATCATTATCTCCTGTATTGAAGCCCGTAAAATATAAACTTCCCGTATTGGTTCTCTTAAAATCCTTAAAAGTTGCATTCTGACGGTAACTTGTACCATAATCAATGGTTAATCGGTCATCATCAGGAATACTCTTGAGGAAAACTTTTACAACACCTCCCGCAAAATCAGCTGGAATATCTGCAGAAGGGCTTTTATAAACCAATACACGATCGATTTGATTACTTGGAATTAAATCAAAAGAGAAGGATCTGACGTCTGTTTCCAAACTCGGTGCAGTTACGTTATTTAGTTGCACATTATTATATCGCTCAGCTAACCCTCGAATATTAATGAAACGATTATCAACAATGGTAATACCAGGAACACGTTTTACAACTTGTGCGGCATCAGTATCTCCAGATCTTTGAATGGTTTGTGACGATACACCATTTGCTATAGACTGAGATTTTTTTAATTCTGCTAATAACGATACTTCAGTACCCGTTTTTCTGGCGCCTGTAATCACAACATCATTAAGTGTTGATTGATCGTCCTCCATTACTACATCAACTGTCGTTGTTTTTCCAGGAGTAACTTTTACATTTGGAATGATTTGTTTCTTAAAAGAAATAAATGAAAAACTTATTCTGTATATACCAGGTTTTACAGTATTTAAAGTATAATTTCCTTCTGCATCACTGGTTGTACCGATCGATGTCCCTTCTATTAAAACTGATAACCCAACTAAGGTTTGACCCGTAGTTTTATCCGTTATTTTTCCAGAAATTTTTCCTGTCTGCGCATACGAGAGTATGCTGATCGTTAAAGCGAACACAGTAAGTGCCGCTCTTTTAAAAGAGTTTAGTAAGTCCAATTTGCCTTTATTTGATAAGGGCAAAGCTATTACCACAGTGTTAACTACAGGTTAGGTGTTAATTAACATTCCTTTACCTTAAGGTTAATTAGAAGTTAACGATTTTAAGTTACTACTAATAACGAATCCCTGTTTTCTTGCATATAAAGTGTAATAGCCAGATCGGACCTATTAACAAAAACTTAACATCATCCAAAAAAGATGGTTTCTTGCCTTCAATTTTATGCCCGATAAACTGCCCAATCCAGGCTGCAATAAAAATGGTGGCGTAAATAACATAAGCAGTTCCACTTCCTAAACCTACTGCCTGTTCTATCTTTACAATAATATAGCTCATTAAACCAATTACCCAGATCATCATAAAAAACAACACCGGTGAAAGGGTAAAATAATAATATAAACTGAAAGCCAACAGAAAAGAAGCCCAGTTGAAAAAGCCATTATAACTACCTAGAAAACCAATGTAAGGAAAAGGAATTTGCCAAACCAGGCCAAGTAAACTAAACACAATTAAAGGAACACAAATCCAGTGCACCAGTTTATTGGTTGGATTTTGATGGCTTTCGGCATATTTGTCAAAAAGGACATCAACAGGGCGCTTGGGTTCTATGTTTACAGTTGACTTACTCATGTTGTAAAATTATAAAAAAATGGCGGGGTAACGTAAGTTTTAACCACAGATTTGCACGGATAGACACAGATGTGATCAGCAACCTTTCATATAATGAATCGGTAAACAGAGAATGTTAAAAATCAATTGCCACGGAGTCGCGGAAGACGCAGAAACTATTCCTATTCCTTGCATGCTGTGTTTCCGTGGCAAACTAATAAGTGGTAATAAAATCAACTCTAAAAAAGCTACCAAAAAAATCAAATTGCTTTACACAATCTGTGGAATCCCTCAATCCGTATAATCATCCGCTTTAGCGTATCTGTATAATCAACCACTTTAGTGTGATAATACTTAGGCGCGTCGCCGAGAGGTTAAGCGCAAAAAAAAAGCGATGAACATTGCCATCGCTTTATATAATCTATGTAATCCTTTAATCTATGTAATCAACCACTTTAGTGTAAAATCTGCTCAATCATTTTAGTTATTTCGCAAACGCCACCGAACGTGTTTCACGAATTACGGTAACCTTAATCTGACCAGGATAAGTCATCTCTGTTTGAATACGGGTCGAAATATCTGCAGCCAATAATTCTGCCTGTGCATCTGTAATTCTTTCGCTTTCTACAATTACACGCAGTTCTCTACCAGCCTGGATAGCAAAAGTTTTCTCTACACCCGGGTAAGATAGTGCCAGTTCTTCCAAATCTTTTAAACGCTTAATGTAGCTCTCTACTACCTCTCTACGTGCACCCGGACGGGCACCTGAAATGGCATCACAAGCTTGAATAATCGGCGAAATCATCGAAGTCATCTCGATTTCATCGTGGTGGGCACCAATGGCATTACAAATTTCAGGATGCTCCTTATATTTTTCAGCCAATTGCATTCCTAAAATAGCGTGAGGCAATTCAGGATTATCATCAGGTACCTTGCCAATATCATGTAACAAACCAGCACGTTTAGCCATCTTTGCGTTTAAACCCAATTCTGCCGCCATTGTTGCACAGAAATTAGCCACTTCACGAGAGTGATGTAACAGGTTCTGACCATAAGAAGAACGGTAACGCATGCGTCCAACCATACGAATCAGTTCAGGGTGTAAACCATGAATCCCTAAATCAATTACCGTACGCTCACCGATCTCTACAATCTCATCTTCAATTTGCTTTTTGGTTTTCGCTACAATCTCTTCAATACGGGCTGGGTGAATACGACCATCTGTAACCAAACGATGTAAAGCCAAACGGGCAATTTCCCTTCTTACCGGGTCAAAACCAGATAAAATAATCGCTTCCGGTGTATCATCAACAATAATCTCGATACCGGTAGCAGCCTCTAAAGCACGGATATTTCTACCCTCTCTACCAATTACACGACCTTTAATTTCATCACTTTCTATATGGAAAATAGAAACCGAATTTTCAATCGCCGCTTCAGTAGCCGTACGTTGAATGGTTTGAATCACCACCTTTTTAGCCTCTTTACTGGCTGTTAATTTCGCTTCATCAACAATATCCTTAATCTGGATCATGGCTTGTGTACGTGCCACTTCCTTTAAATTATCTACTAATTGATTTTTTGCTTCTTCGGCAGATAGACCCGCAATGGTTTCCAACTGCGTTAAATGCTGATTTTTTAATACTTCAACTTCCTCTTGTTTCTTAAGGGCTAATTCAGTTTGTTTTTCAAGATTTGCTTTCTGCTTATCCAGTTCCTGCTCTTTTTTGTTGAAGTTTTCCATACGCTGATTAACAGATTGTTCTTTCTGTTTCATCGTATTTTCGCGTTGGTTAATGGTATTATTTTTAGCATTTACCTCCTGCTCATGCTCTGCTTTCAATTGCAAAAATTTCTCTTTTGCTTCTAAAAGTTTATTCTTTTTTAAGATTTCTGCATTATTCTCTGCATCTTTTAAAATCTTTTTAACCTTGTTTTGAGCGGCAACTTCCTGCCCTTTAAGCAAGTTGCGTAGTAGGAACCTTCCTACCGCTATACCGATACCTAAGCCTGCTATTAAGGCAAATATGTATCCTAGAATTTCCGTTATCTCCATTTTGTTTTTTAAGTAAAAAAAAACCGCAACTAATTTTTAAAGTCTCATTATTTTAAACCTCAACTAAGCATAATTGGGATTTAAGCCATTTTCAGGTGCCGAAGCAGATGAAATACGCCCTCTTAACCCCATAGATATTGAAGTGTTAAGTTTTATAAATTTTGAAACTCAAAAACTAGCCGCGGCTATGTCTTTATGCTAATTATAGAAATTCGTCATCCTGATCCGATAGCCATCGGATTTATTTCAAGATCTTGTTATAAAGGCGCTGAAACGAGTTCAGCGTGACGAATCGCCAAAGAACGATCCTTTATTTTTTGAAAAAATCATTGAGTAAAACATCCAATTCTTCAACTTTATCAGCAACAGCAGTATCCTGGCTTTGTACCTTGTTTTCTGTCCTTAGTACGGCCGTTGCATAATGCAGTACAGCCATAGAAAGTAGATCCTGCTTATCTCTAACCGCATAATTATCCTGATAATCCTTTATGCGCTCATTGATCATTTTAGCTGCCCGTCTCACAATTTCTTCCTCTTCAGTATTTACCTTTAATGGATAGATACGGTCGGAAATGGTTATTTTAATCGAGATTTCTCCCATTTGTTAGCTTAGTTTCTGATTTCTACGCATCATTTATTTTTTAAGCAATGCGATACTTTTATCAATCTCCCGCACAAAATCGTTAATTTTTTGTTTAATGTCAAGTGATTTTTCACTTGTACCTTCTATACTTTTAGCCAGTTTAGTTACTCTTAATTTTTCTTCAAGATCTGTACGCTGTGCTTTCGAAGTATCAACGGCAACTTTTAACGATTGATTTTCAAGCTTTAATAAATCATTTTCTTCTTGCAAAGCATGACATAACTCTATTAAACGAGCTGTTTTTTGTAATACCTTATCTAATTGATCTGCAACAGAAGCCATGAATTTATTTCTAAAAATACGAATTTATATTTTATTTCCTAATTTCTGCACCTGCTTGCTGCGTTAAATTCGCAATGAGCTTCTGCATAGTACTTTCTATTTGCTTATCCGTTAAGGTTTGCTCTTCATCCTGTAAGGTAAAATTTAAAGCATATGACTTCTTACCTTCTGGCAATTTATCGCCAACATACACATCAAAAACCCCCACTTCCTTAATCAGCTTTTTATCCGTTTTAAAAGCAATGCCTTTTAATGTATCAAATGTTACAGACTGATCAATTAACAGTGATAAATCTCTGCGCACCTGCGGATATTTCGAAAGCTCCTTATTTACGATTTTATTTTTCCTTACAATCTCTAAAATTGCAGCCCAGTCAAAATCAGCATAAAAAACCTCTGCATGAACATCTGCCACCTTACGATCTGCTTTACTTGCCGCACCAAAACTTACAATCACTTTATCTCCACGGAAATATTTAATTCCATAAGCAAAGTGTTCATCATTTAAAGTATCGGTTTGATAGCTGGAAATCCCTAAACGCGATATAATCGCATCTACAGCGGCCTTCAAATTGTAAAATGAAACTGATTTAGCATTTTGATTCCATTGCTCGCCTTGTTTTGCACCAGAAATTAACATAAATAACCTCGGGCGCTCCACATACTTTTGATTTGTTGTTGATTGTTTTTCATCTGTAATCAAGCTATCAGAAGCGGCGGTCTTATTATTTTTCTGTTCGCTTCTGATGGTTTCATTAATCAAATGATACGTTTTACCAAACTCATAAAACTTAACATCGCCACTTTTCCGGTTCTGATTGTAGGCAACACTTTCCAAAGCCGGCATTAACATATGCTGACGCATCACATTTAAATCACTACTTAAAGGATTTAAAATAAATACGGCTTCATCCAGATTTTTAGAATAGGCAGATTTAGTTAATGAATTACACATAATTTCCGCATAACCATTAGCGGTTAACAAATCTGCAATTACATTTTGTGTATTTTCTTTCTCAGGCTTAACACTGTATGAGAGTGATGCATTTACCTTTGATGGAATTTCAATATTGTTATACCCATAAATACGCAATACCTCTTCAGTAATGTCACATTCGCGAGTCACATCCACTTTGAATGAAGGAACCCTTAAAGCCAAAGTATCATCAGAAGTACTGGTAGCTGTAATGCCTAAAGCCGTAAGAATATGCTTAATTTCTGCCGAAGGAATATTTGCGCCAATTAATTTATTGATATTGGTATAGCTTACTTCAAATTCAAACGGACGAATGTGATTTGGATAAATATCAGAAACGGATGACGATATTTCGCCTCCCGCTATTTCTTTTATTAAAATGGCTGCATATTTCAATGCAGTAACCGTAATTTCAGGATCAGTACCTCTTTCAAAACGGAAAGAAGCATCAGTTTTTAAACCATGTCGCTTTGCGGTTTTACGTACGGAAACCGAATTGAAATAGGCACTTTCTAAGAAGATATTTTTAGTGTTGGCATCAACACCCGAAGTTTTCCCGCCAAACACACCGGCAATACACATAGGCGCTTCAGCATTGCAAATCATCAAATCATCTGCACTCAACTTCCTGGTTACATCATCAAGTGTTATAAATTCGGTTCCCTCGGCTACTTTCTTTACAACTACCTTGCCACCAGCAATTTTATCCGCATCGAAAGCATGTAAAGGCTGACCTAAACCATGTAAAACATAGTTGGTAATATCAACCACATTATTAATCGGACGAAGGCCAATTACTTTCAGTTTATCTTTTAACCAATCAGGAGATTCTGTAACCGTAACGCCAGATAGGGTTACACTGCTATAACGCGGACAAGCATCCAGATCTTCTACTTCAACGGGAATAACTAAATTTTCGTTATCTGTTTTAAAGGTAGATAGGTCTGGCATTTCATATTCACTTCTAAAATAAGCAGCCAGATCTCTGGCTACACCTAAATGAGAAGCTGCATCAGCACGGTTTGGTGTTAAACCAATCTCGAAAACAAAATCATCATCCATCTTAAAATGATCTTTAGCACGGATTCCGATTTCAGTATCTTCAGCCAGGATCATAATACCATCGTGAGATTTGCCTAAACCAATTTCATCTTCGGCGCAGATCATTCCTTGCGAAACCTCTCCCCTGATTTTTGATTCCTTGATTTTAAAAGGTTCACCTTCCAAAGGATACACGGTAGTGCCAACAGTCGCCACAACTACTTTTTGTCCGGCGCCAACATTTGGTGCCCCACAAACAATCTGAAGATTTTCTTTCCCACCTACGTTCACAGTAGTTACACGTAAACGATCAGCGTTAGGATGTTGTACACAGGTTAAAACCTCACCAATAACCAACCCCTCTAATCCACCTATTACAGGCTGAATTTTATCTACACTTTCTACCTCCAGGCCTATATCAGTCAGGATTAAGGAAAGCGCTTGTGGTGTCTGATCTATTTGAACGAATTGTTTTAACCAGTTATATGATATTTTCATTTTTCGAGTATCAAGTATTAAGTATCAGGAATCAAAACAACTCTTGATACGTTAATTTCATAAAACGCAAAGATATTATTAAAAGCTTAAAGCAGAAAACTAAACCAGAAATCTTAATACAATAAGTACTAAATTCTAATCAAGCTGTTGGCAACTCAACAACCGTGGTTTCCGTCATCCCGACTGAAGCGCAGTCCCGAAGTTTCGGGAGAGAGATCCTTGAACCAAGCAAACTCTGCACTCGTCATCTCGACTGAAGCGCAGCGAAACAGAGAGATCATTGAACCAAGCAAACTGTGCCTTCGTCATCCCGACTGAAGCGCAGCGAAACAGAGAGATCCTAGAACCAAGCAAACTGTGCCTTCGTCATCTCGACTGAAGCGCAGCGAAACAGAGAGATCATTGAACCAAGCAAACCTTGTACTCGTCATCTCGACTGAAGCGCAGCGAAACAGAGAGATCCTTGAACCAAGCAAACTGTGCC
>Ga0116227_10010126_pt1 | contig 16652 bp, 15 predicted proteins | sample S1TSphgellanicum_FD_89693 | JGI IMG/M metagenome (GOLD analysis project Ga0116227, IMG submission 89693) | Host-associated microbial communities from peat moss isolated from Minnesota, USA - S1T2_Fb - Sphagnum magellanicum MG | ecosystem: Host-associated > Plants > Peat moss > Unclassified...
GTTTTTTCTTTATATAAAAAGAAAAGAGTATACAACGTGTCGGCGGAGCTCAAAAAAAAAAAGAAACCCCCCCCCCCCCCCCCCCCCCACCCTTATCAGGTTGGTTCTTAGGATTCGCAATGTGATTCTCCAAAACATCAAAGACCTGATTCTGGTACGTAAGGCACGGTTCTCAAATATTTTGAAGAGAATCAAATGACCATCCATAAATGTATCGGTTCACTGCTGATTCTTTCATGAAAACTGTTGGTTCTCTTTAAAGGGTTTTTAATACAGGACCAATGGTTAGTTGATTCTGATTTCAAAGAAATCAGAAACACTTTTAACCTGATCCTCATTCTATAACACTGTTCAAGATTTGATGTTTATAGATGGGTGGAGAAAATAACTTGCACACTAGAGGTATCCCTAAAGTCACACTCTGTTTCACCCCCTATCTCCTCTGCTTTCGCCCCCTATCCGCTCTTTGAGTGGTATCACAAAGTAAGGAAATTTTATTAAATCTGGGTATGAATGCTGAAACTCAGCATCTAATGCACAAGGTTCGAGAGTAATTATAGTAGTTGTACAGGTAGGAGCAGTGAAAATATATATGTAGCAGCAGTGGAAAAAGGAAAGACAGGATGAAACTCAGTTTATCACCTAAATTGGTAGAAAATCTAGTTTGGGTCCCAGTTATTTCCTTTTGTAAAATTTTCATTCCCAGTTACGTGTTTGATGCCCTATTATGCCGAAACTGGCCGTTCTCGCCCCCTAATCGCCTGACTTTACGGATAACTCTACTGTTTTAGAAGAGTAGTTAGTTCAGGCCCACATAGCAGGAGTGGATGGATCTGGTTTAAGACCCCACCCATGCATGCCCTTTTCAAGGGATCAGCTGATCTTTCAAGTTCCTGTTATTCATTTCTGATCATTAGCTGAAAACTTAATCTTTGAATATTTGGCATGTAAGCGAGCAGAATGCAGATGAGATAACTCCCTTATCATGACAATTATTCCCTCACTGCTTGAAGGTGCTATCATCACATCAATCCTATGTATGTTGCTCCAAACCAGTGGTTCAAAGGTGAAAGCCAGCAAAACCAAGCTGTTGCCCATGAAAGATAAATGGAAACTTGAATAGAGGAGAGAGGATCCACCTTGAAACCCAAAAATGATTTCTTTCTTATCAAAACATGCCCAATTGATTTCAACACAAAGCCTGGCAGCTACAATTTTGTCTTCTTCCCATCAGATTGCCTTAATGGAGTCTGACCATAATAACAGAGTCTCCCCGCACACCTTACTGTTCCATTTATCAAAATAGTTCCAGTGCCTTCCACTCACGCCCACATTTGACATGTTCCAATATCATGGTAGTCCCAGTGACCACATCTTGTTAAACATAATCCCAACATCCTCCATGCTCCCACAATTTGTCAACATGGATACACCCCACAAAAACATCAGGCTCACAACCACTTTGATTGATATGCTCATGAACATGTATGTTGTCTTCATGTGCTCCTAAACCAGCACATGCATTAATCACCTGAAGGCATGTGCTGCTATGCTTCAATTATCTATATAGGCTAGAGTCTCTGTCTATGTTGTTAAAGACCCTTCTCATCTTGCATTCTTCTCTACGCTTATCTCTCAAGAACTCAATCTCAAGGCACTAAATGAACCTTTACTGGTACAAATTCAAGATCAGAGTAGATAAGAGGAAATCCTCTTCAACTTCAACTATTTGCAAACCAAGAAAGAGAGTTCAATTGTAGTTGTGTGGTCCATTGAAGATGGGAAGGTATCAGACACACTGGAATCTTAAATAGACACCCCAAACCCTAAACCAAATTCTTAACTTCATGAGATGTGAGGTTTCTGGTCTAACTTCACAGAGGAGCTTTCCACACTGACTACTTCATGAGTGTAGTCATGTGTACAAGAAATTCCCAGCTAAAAACAGTCAGAATTAATGATGTGGTGCCAAGCAACACAACCAATACATGCATGTTCCATAATAGGCAGAACTAACATATTTGACCACATTGAAAAGGAAAATCCAAAAGGAATTTTTGTTACTTTAAGAGCAATGATTTCAACATTCTCTGGTAGCTTATAGTATGGCTACATGGCTGAAAATTGTGGTGATTAGATGACAACCTCATGCATGATCAAACTTCCACATTTTGCATACATGTCCACCAAGCTATGGCCTGTGCAAAAACATTGGAATCCAATCCACTTTCAACGATCCACTGAGCACACATGCCCCAACATTTTGCATGCAGGTCAAACAAGCTATTCCCCACAAAGGCATTAGACCTGCAACCACTTTGAGAGATCTGATCATGAACACACATGTCTTCTTCAAGTGCAACTGTACATGCATTCAGCAACCCCACAAATGTAACAGAATCTGACTGCACACCTTCCTGTTCCATTTGTCAAAATAGTTCCAGTGCATCTTGTTCATGCCCACATTTCACATGTCCTAATATCATGGTGGTTCCAGTGACCACACCTTCATATAGCATCTAGTTGAACACACTCCCAGCATCCTCCATGCTCCCATTTCAAGCACAAACATCAACACAGCTATGATGTAACCTAGTTCAACAAAAAAAAAGAGAAAGAGAAAACCAAAGAAACAAAGAAGAAACCATGAAAAGAAACAAAATTAAAAACAATGAAAGAGGAAGAGAAGAAAGACACAGGCTTAAGAAACGTTTTTGAAACTTAGAATTACCCATTTTGCAAGGGTTGAATTCTTGTAGTTATTTGGCATTGAAAGACCTAGTTTCTTGACACCTTTCTGGAGTCCCTCACAATTGCAGAGAAGGGAGAGCAACAGGGAACGGCCAAGTAGGAGGATGGTATGGTCTTGGCAGCAAGCTCCTCCTGGTAGAGCTCCCTCTGCTTCATATGGTGGTGGCCGAGCTACTACTTTTTGTGGCCGAGAAAATCAACATATCCTACACATGCAATTGCACTTGCTACAACGTTGATGATGAAGACATTCCTTTGAACAAAACCTTGGCAATGGCTCTCAAACCTCGCAAACATGATAACAAGAGCATCCAAAGTTGGATCAAAATGGAAATCCCTCTTAAGAATCTACAAGATGGACCCAAATCTATAATCTGTTTCAAGCATTGCATCCAAAAGATGATACAAATGTAACATATGTCCACCCACCACCATCATTTGTGCAAATTCTCAATCCAAATTCTCAAATCCAGGTTGGAAATCATCGTCCTCAAGATTCATTTAATTAATTACAACCAAGCTTGAGAACCTCTACACACTAAAATGTTGAAAGCATCAAGAACCCCAACACCCTAAAGTCTAAATTTCTTTCAATGGTGGAAACCCTAAAGTCCGGTGGATGGTGTGCAGGTAAAGAAATTTCGGCCCACTTTAGATGAGGGTCCAGGGTCCAATTTCCTAGAAACCAATTTGGACTGATTTGAAGCTAATTGAATCCTTAAGTTGGATTATACCTTGGTCCCTAGCCTCATTCTTGGTTCTCCAAATCAGGTGCTCTCCTTTTAGCACTGTTTTTTGGTTCAAACCAATTGATTTTCCCTCTGAAATACGTGCCATGTAGGTTTAGCCTTATTTGCCACTTTTTGGTCTTGGACCCTCGTTTAAAGGCCTTGGGACCAATTTAAAGCTTTCAACCAATAAGATTGCTTGAGTTCATTGGTCCCTGGACCTTGGACCTTCCTCTAAAGTTGCCCTTAATGTTGAAAGTAGCACCTACCAGCGCATCATCCATTGGATGCCCATTATTACTCAGTTGTGGATGAACTTCAACTGAGTTAATCTTTGGTTTCACCTTAGTAACCAATTATGTAGGAAAATAGGTTTCATATATAGGTACTTGGGTTAAAAAATAGGTAAATATTAAATAAGTAGATGGTTTATACATAGTTAAAGGTTGTTTTAATTACCTACCTATTAACAACCTACTTGTGGATTGTTACTAGGTAGGTAGGGAAAAAAAGGCCAACTAAACTAACCACAATGGTTGGTTAGGGAACTTGAACCCCAATTGAAAATTATTTCTTAACTACTTACCATTCATCCTTCATGGTCCAAACATCCTTCGCTTTCGCAAACACCCATGGCAAATATATTTGAAAAAAAATTGTATAGATATAAAGTCATATTAATCATAACAATGTTTTAAAAGTTTTAGGTCCATTGGAGTATTAAATGATTACACATCTTCAATGCATCTATATCTTAATAATTTGAACTCAAAGGTGTTGTAGCCTAGGAAGGGGTTCAAAATCATGAAGATTAATTTTTGATTAATCCCTTCTAACACATAGGTAGATTATCAAACATATTTCAAAACGACATTTGCAATATTCATCATTCACATGATTTCCAACATGAAATTTTATACTCTTTTGAGATAGGATCACCCCCGCACCTAAAATCAAATCTTTATATGAAAACTATTCCCCAAGGGAGATCGCCACATGTGCTTAAAGATTTTCCTTTATGGAGATCACTCACCAAATATTATAAACTTTACATCATGTTATTCACAATAAATTCCACATTTTATTTCTTCAAAGATTCTTATTCACATATGATACTTTTACAAGTCTTGATCCAAATAACAACATGAAGTTATTGAATGCAAATTATGAGCCTAAAAACTTCAATCTCTACCATTTATGTACTTGAAGGAAAGAAATGGATGAATAGTTCACCACATTCATTTACATTTATTCCCCATGTATCAAACTAATCATCAAATGCCACTTATAACTTTTCATCCTTCTATGGATAGGTTTTACATTATTGGAAATCTAGGATTTGGTCAAGTCTACATACTTGAGTTCCCATTATTATTAATTCGAAATAATTATCTAAATTATTCATAATCAACCCTTATGCTTTTAGTCAAAATATTATTTTTTAAGGCCCATGAGGTTCATTATTTTATTCCCTATTTTTATCCATACTATTACCCCAACACTAATACTATTATTGTAATTATTGGTAGTTATTTTGTTGTTACAGTGCCCATATCCTTTACATTTTTTTTAAGTCAAAATAAACATGGAATACCTCCAATACATGACAACCAAATATTATATTGCACATAAATAAGGTATGCATCAGTTTTTTAAAAATACATTTTTTTTTACCATTATTCTTTTCACCACTTGTAAACCAAATGGCATCATCAAAATCATACATACAAGGAGAATTTTTTTTTAACAGATGCAAAAAAAACCCATAAAAGTATTGTCAAATCTAAATAATAGATTCACACAACTACACAAAAAAACATGCTAAAATTTTAATTATTTTATTTGAAATTAATCCAAATATCATAAACTGACTTTATTCATAATTTTGGTTTCATGGCCTTGAAAGTCACAAAATTTTCTTGTGCATAAGAAATGAAATTTTTAATTACAACCTTTTTAAAAAAATTTAATGAATGTAAACTAATCTCATTTTTTAACTTTCTATTAATTTTTCAATCCCCATTTTCATCAAAATTCATTAATCTTTTCATCTATCAATATGACCTAAATTTCATTACACCTTAAACAAAATGACATTTTCTTAAACATCTTGAGTCATGAACTTAAAGATTACTTGTTTAATCATGTCATGTTGATCATGTTGATTTTTTTTATAGGGGAAGTAAAAAGTGAAGGACAATTTATATTTTCAAACTACAAATTATTCCTCTAATTTTAATAGGGTATTATCTTATTCAATTTTTTAATGTTGAGTCATTACTTTGTGCTTCTACGAGATAAGCGCCATCAATGAAAATGTGTTTTATACATCTAAAACATAACATTTTCTCAATACATAATTAATAATAATAATCTACCACACATCAAAGACGAGTTCAATGAATCTATATCTGAAAATAAGGATTGTTATTTAGTGAATGTGTGAACCCAAACATGAGCCTATGAACAAAAGCTGAAAGGTATATTTCAATTATCTTCCATTCATGTCAATTTAAATATTGTTTGATGAATTTTGATGACACGTCAAAATATACCTTCACACAAATATATTCATACCATGTCAACAATAATTCACATGTCATCACTGCCATCTGGATTTGTCACATGAACATTCAACAATAGTGTCTTTGTTCAATTCAACATAAGTATATAAATTTACCAAGGTTAATGTGCCATGTGTTGAAAGGAAAAAAAAAAATAGCTCTATTAAAAATCATGCCTTTGCTTTTACACATCTCTTATGTGCCAAAATATTATTTGTCAACAGAAACATATTTTGCATTGTCACATCATTCATGGCCATTACCATCCTAATTGTTGTAATGGGAGACAAATTAAACATAGCTATAAAATGAACTTTTCAATAAAACACAAGTGGTCAAATATAATAATTATCTAAACAATACAAAAATCTTTTGACAAAAGATATTTCAACCATTCTAACAACATTCTTCTAAAATAATCATTCTAAAAACACCCTCAAAAAATTGATGCATGAGGTGAAAGCACACTATGCAATCCCTTTTTAGGTGTTACATTTGGAGTTCTTCTTACATCTCTTCAAACTTAAATATAAAACGTTAATATTTTCATTGAAATATCAAAAAAGGGATTCACGTATATAATGCAAATAAAGTTGGCATTTAAAAAATACAAAAAAACACATCAAAATCCTAAATATTTAATGAGTAATGGACTTTTGACTTTTAATGACAAATTTTGTCATGCCCTACAAAAGTCTATCTCAATGCACCCAATACCTAAGGTGTCTTTATAATCCTTGTGATGAAGATATTTTTACAAGATATGTCTCGTAAAAGTAAACACAGGAAAGTTCAATAGTTTTTCCTAAAAAAAAAAAAACTAAACTTAAAACATCAAACTAAAGGGGAAAAAAAATTTAAACATCCAAGGTTTTCTTTTGGGCTTTAACTCAACTCCTTGAACTCCTTTCGAGCTTCTTTCAACATCAAAATTTTTTTATTAAAAACAAAATTGAATTTTAGCTCAATCCTGATTCCAATCTGACAATAAGGAAAGGGGAAAAAATTAAGCTTCTAAATATTTTTTTATGAATCAAATCGATAACAATATTGAAATGTTTTATGAGTACAAACTACATAATTAACAAACTAATTGAAATTTATTATGGCATTTTGTTATTACCATAAAAAATGAAAATGAACATTGCAATGCTTTGTATCATTAATAGGGCGAACATTGAACCATATTCTAATGTGTTCATTCTAAAATAAACCTAAATGAAGGCAATTGTTATTACAAATAATTATCTTACACTTAAAATTTTATGATGCCTACCACCATATTTCTTAGCAATTTTATTAAAGTAGTGTTAAAATTTTATGAATCAAATGATAGTACCATAATAAACATTGTTTCATTACAATTTTTCAATAAGTTTATTTTGGTTCAAAGTGCAATTACATTCATAAAACAATTCCATATGTGATTTTTTGAAAAATGTTATGAATTGGATGATGTAAGTTTTTACATAATATGTGTGCATTGTGTTCATTTTAATATGTTCAATTGAAAAAATAAAAATTCAAAAATAAAAATTTACATTAGATTTTAAGCTTTAATTTTTAAATTTTTAGACAAAAATGTTAACATTATGGAATAAATGGTTGAGAACTTCACCATAGACCCCACAAACAAAAGTTAAAACTCTGAATTAGTGACCTATATGTCTATGAGCACAAATATTAATCCTTCTTATGATATTCAATTTTAAACTTCAAAAAAAAAATCTATTTAATGATCCAAGGCGTTCATTTCTTCATTTTGGTATAGCAAGGTATGCAAAAGGTTTGAACATGAAAAAACAAAAAGACACATCAAAAGGTGCATTAGTTTTTTGTATTACAACCACGAAATTAACATTGGTGACACTTAAAAAATAATGCGACTTTTGTGGCAAATTTTTATTAAGAAATAAACACTTCTAACTAAGTTAACTAAAACATCATTAATTTGTGTGAGGATAAAATTAACAACTATTTTCTCAATTGGTTCTTGATTAGACAGTTTATAACTAATTTTCTTTTCAACCAAGATATCGATTATCAAAATTTTAATATAAATTTCAAGTGATTCCCAGTTAATTCTTCTAGTAATATCATTGGGTTTAACTAATATAAATTGAAGTGTGTGGTCTTTCACAAACTTATAAGGTTACAACTTGTTAACATTAACCAATATTGGATTAAAATCAAATTTGTCAATGGTCACTAATAGCATGGTATTGTTAAATACCTTTGTAAATAGAGATGGTTCATGATGGGGAAAAAAAAAATTACATTGTGATTGAGTGAAGATTATAGATAAGTTTAATAAATTTCATATTTTAAATCCAAAACGCAAATTCAATGTTACAACAAAGTTAACAAATTGTAAAACATGTATAATCAAAGTTGGCAAACACAAAATGAAATATGCATAAATTCTTACAAATAGATTTAATATGAAAAAATGTATAACATATTTACATGCACAATGAAACTTAATCCAACCCCTAAAACATATGATGATGAGAATCAAATTACACCTAAAGGCGTGAGTATTTTGAATTAGGGAGCCTAATTAACAATAACAAGGATGTTGAACAAAAAATGAACAAAATTTTGATGGATCAATTCTTGAAATTTTATAAAACCTTAATATTCCATTGACCACCATTTGTAAAAATATAAGGTTAATGAAAGCAAATTAAAAATGTATAAAAAAAACAAAGTTTGATTTTTTACAATAACCATTACATTTTTTGAATTTGTGAATTCTTCTAAGAAAAATCAAATAATGAAAATGCAAATTAAGAAATCCATTACCAAAGTTGTCGTGAAGATGAAGAAATGGTAATATTTTTGTGAATGTGTTAAATTTATTTTAAATAAAAATTAATTAGTTAATTGTAAGATGTGTTTAAACAAAACATTTTGGTAATATTTTCAATGTTGCAAAAATTAATAAAATTAACAATTTTATGTCAATGTTCACATTTTACTTTCAAAATATTTGTTTATTAAAATAATAGGATGACATTCAATCCAAATGTAAACAACACATCATTTAATTGTTTTTGTTTGTTGTCCCTCTTGAAAACAATTCATTTTATCTAAACTAATCAATGAGTCACTTCTCTTTATCATATTTCAAACAACATTTTTAAAATTGTCATGCAACTCAAAAAAGTTATGCAAAACATAATAAGTCATGATGCGTGGTTCAACATTGTTTCACACACATCAACGCATATCTAAGAATCTACCATCAACTTTTTAAAACATCAAATGCATTTTTAATTATAAATCAACTTACATTCTTTAGGATCGAACCAAATTAGATTTTTTTCCCAATTACAATAGGGATCTTGATTTTTAATGTGGTATGAATGAATTATGTAGGTCAAATAGATTAATATTACATCTTCAATTTCAAACGGGCATAATGTAATTACTTACCAATAAAAATTTAATCAACAAAATGCTATCATGTGAAAGTTAAAAGATCAATTGTTAATAAGAAGATACAAATTGTCTTTCCCTTTATATTTTTCCTATCCATATTCAATCTTGACTTTATCATTATTTTGTCAATAAAAACATTGCACCAATCAGAAAAATTCATTATATTACATGTTTTTAAAATAGAAGTGTCATAAATCATATTGTAAATTTATAACTATTACAAAATAAAGAAACATGAAAATTGATATATTATGATTCATAGCTAAACTTTGTTTCCCCTTTAATCAATATAAAACTTTAAATTGGAATTTTACTAATATAACAAAGGATACACATGTAAATATATAAAGCATGATTTGTTAAATTTCATTAAATATTTATTTTGATTAACCAATGGTTTATAAATATAATTATTGTGAATGACCATAAATGAACATGATAAACCTTAATATTTTATGATTTTTGTGAAATTAATATATGATCATAATGGTATGAAAACGCAAACAAGTTCATAAATAAAATATAAAATGACAAAGAATAACCTATATAACCATCCCATATGAAAAAAAAATTATTCATGTACATGATCATGAACTTGACTTCACAAGCCATGTTAATGACCCATACACATTTTAACAAATAGTTCACTTCCTTATACATTTCATTAATAATGTTGTATTGGTCAACTTATATTTCAAACAAATCATAATGATAATTTGTTTTTATACATTATAAATTTTTTTGAATCTTTGACCATTAACACAATTAAATCAATAAGACTTTAAAAAATGAACGTAATTCGTGAAGTGGTAAACACCACATCTACCATAATCACATGCATACTTAACAATCAAATCTGTGTCAATCAAAAGTGTGTACCAATTACATAGGTTTTAATAACATCACACAAATCAACATCTCGCATCTAATCTTATGTGAAAATTTGTGATCCTTTTAAAATTAATTTAAATTAGATACAAGTTTATCAACTTTTATAAATACACAATTAAAGGATTTAAATATAAACACATAATCATACTATGAGCTATTGAACCCAACACCTAAAAAACACATTATTATTGAATCACAAATACTAATGTATATATCAATGACATATCTTATTATAAATTTTGAACACTATATACATAGTCTAAATATTTTTGTAGATAAATAAAAATTAATTTTTTGACATTATCCCCTATTCATTTAAAAAATTCTTTATTACTTATATGCATTTTTATTTTCCACTTCATTCTTTAATTTCCATTAACCTATCCCAATACTTAACATTCACATTACAAAAATACATTTTATATTCACAACTCTAATTTACCATGTCATCATTGCTTTAAACATCATTTGAATTTGCATTTCCATCCCACTACCTAGGTCCCCCTTCATCACTTTACCAAACCTTTTTTTAAATTTTCATACAAAGTTTGGTTCTTTGACCCATGCCCAACAAGAATAGTTCTAAAGCAAGTCCATATAAACCCATTGGGTCCAATTCTTGGCTTGAACCCATCTAGAGCGGTTCTAAGCTAGGTCCATAGTGCAAACCCACCAAGCCCAATTTTTAAGGTATAGCCACACTTGGTACTTGAGGCTTGCAACTATCACCCCAACACTAACAAAGTGTCAAAAATCACAATCCCGCAATTTCTAACATTTCAAGTTACCATCAACCTCCTCAACATAGTTTCAACATGTCCACACATGATATCAATTAGTTATTAACATTGAGACATCATTCTGGAGTTTGCAATCCAATCTGTACCTATAAAGGTAATCTTTCGCCCTTTTTTTGGGGGGGAGAGAACAAGAAATAAAGATAGAAAAGGATGCATGCTAAAAGTCGAGTTAATTTATCATCTTCTGAAACTTTAGTTCACAACACTGCTTGGCTCCAAAATCTTCTTTTTTTCAAAAGATTTGATGTTAATTAGGGTTTACTAACACCATCATAACATGGATGCCGTGTCATATGCAACTTAAGATTAAAGATTTAATGTTAATTAACATTTTAGGTGTTAACTGGTGGCAAATTTTAACATTCTTAACACTACCCTAACACTAGAGTTAACACCTACTGTGGCTATACTTTTAGACCAAACATGACCAAAACAGTTATAAGGTGAATCCAGGTCCTTGTAGAGCCACCAGGTCCAGTTCTTAAACACAAACCCAGCCACAGCAGTTCCAAGCGGGCCCAGGTCAAGGTAGACTCACCAGTTATGGTTCTTAGACCCAAACCCCGCCCAAAACCTAAGAACTGGACAACATTTGTTTAAACTAGCAACAGCTGAAATAGGAAATGTTCCATAAGTTCTAGGGTACCACAAACATCCCCAGACTGACTTCAACACAAAGATAGGGGCTCTTCCAGTAATGACTCTGGCCCTCATGACTAGTTCAAATCGGTAATAGTTAAAATAATAAATGTTCCATGAAGTTGCCCAAAAAAGCATTGACTCACAATTCATCTGCATTAACACCTCATAAACATGCCTCAAAATCTGAGACCAAATGAAAACCACCATGACAACCTAGTCTCTCCCCTAATGCAGAGCCAACAAAACACAACAATAGAGACTTTGTCTACACACATGAAGTCGGAGAAAAATAATCAGGAATATATAAGTAAGATTGTCTACAAAATGCTTACTAATGATAACAAAAAGACTCATTAAAGAACTGCTTATATAAGTAAGATTGTCTACAAAATGCTTACTACTGATAACTAAAAGACTCAGTAAAGAATTAAACATCCATCAGAAAACAATTCAAAAAGAGGACACAAACTGCAGTCAAGGATACCAATACAACATGCCTACTGCTTCCAATATGAGCATTGTGTTTTGAATATACATATATGGCCTAAGAAGTTGCATCAAGAAGTCCTTAGGAAAAAGAGTGATGAGAAACCTGGCTATTGTGGGACCTCTGCAAAATAAAACATGACAACAAACACACATAATGCTTGTCAAGATGACATTTTTGATCAAGTACACAACGGTGACTCTTCAGTATTCTGCTCTTTCAATACACAACAATGACCATCATGCTTCCAAATGATGAACACTTTGATTTAGTCTGTCCTGTTGGGTGCAGGTGACTTACTGTTGTTTCTCATCAGAGGAGAAATTTGCAAATGCATATCCCTTTTATAGTACCAATGTCCTCAAAGAACAAGTGATCAGCACCCATAATCCCCATTTGCGAATGCCTCTTCAGAATAGTAAACAGCCACAGCTACATTCCCTCCAAACTTTCGACCATGAAGAGATGACTTTGCTTTTGCAGAGCCCAATGTGTCAGAGTACTCAATAAAAACCTGCAATATCCAAGCAGGCTGGTTTAGCAGTATTCCTCAAAGCAGAAAAATAATTTTTGCCCATAATGGGCCAAATACTCAGCATGGACTATTGCCAGTCTCCTTAAGTATAAACCTACTCAAGATGAAAAACATACAATAGCACAATATTTGCAGTTCTATTGATCTATAAATTTTGAAGGTGTCTTTTCCCCAAGACAGATACAACAGTTTTATAAAAGGTTGAAGGCTTCCAACAACTATGGACACAATGGAGAACCAAAATGTTTGCTGATAGGCAGCAAAGAATTTCAGAACCACAGATTCTTGAGCCCAGGACTCCAATGAATCTCATGCAAACCCCCACTGAATACAAGTTTTCTCACCACTTTGTACTTCTGCAATATTATCAAATGCTGTTTGGATGTTGCTAGATTGAGTCAAAGAGTGCTTACATGCAGACAAATAGCCAATTCTCTACCATAGCCTTATGGCCATTTGTTTCATCAATTCTTTGCACAGAACAAGACAATTCAGGCCACAGCAGGATGTACTAGGGGACTCTACCTAAGTTCTTGCTGCTTGGAAGGAAGGTCCTCTACTTAAAAAGAATGGCCCCTACTTGAACTATTCCTGAGAAGGTATCCAAGCCAAGCCAATGCCCTCATATACATGCATTGCACATCTAATTTGCCACTTTGCAGTATTCACATTCGGAAGGGAAAAAGGGAAGGTGAAGATGTAGATCACAGACTTTGCCTACACCAGGAACTTCTTCACCAGTGGGTCCCGGTCTAGGGATAACAACTTCCACAAGATTCCCTACACAAGACAACAATTTCGTCAGGAACTCAGCGTAACAATAGGGGCATAATCTACTGACAAACAAACACTTTAGTTCAGACCATCACCAGTTGGACAAATCTGGGCCTCATAAGCCAACATATTGCCTAGAGTCCAATTCCATCTATACAAATGACTGCATAGCTACAACACACTGCCCTCTTCTAAATTGTGTGTGTACTTGTGGCCGCAAGGTAATACAAGGCATATCCATATTGTGCATCCATCCCAACCAGATATGGCAAGAATTGTGATGGCCATATTCTGGCACAAAAACAACTGACAGGTTCTTGTATGCAAATGTGGATGTTATGTGATCTGCCAGGTATAAAAGACATACCAAACTTGCCACATTCCTCCCTCATGTCTTCTAGAATGTCATCATACTCTTCATCATCCTTCAGCTCATCTGCTGATACAACCTGTCAAATTACTCCAAACAGATTAATTGAATCAGCTCCAGACACAACAATAAATTCTCAATTTGGAAGCGGTTCAGACAGGTGTTTCCATGTAAGATACACCCAGTATTGCAGACTTACCTGTGTCAAGGCAACCACCTTTGTAGGTGTCTCAAGTGTATTGGAAAGACCATTACCCATACCAGGTAGCATGCTGGCCATCAAACCAGGTGGAATGCCTGACATCATACCCAAGCCACCAAGAGCAACTGCATTGGCCCCACTTGCTTGCAATGCCAACTTCTGCATTCCACAATCATTACTATTAATTCAACAACCTTCTGCAGGGTGTGAATGTCTCAAAGGAAAAAAAAACAAAACAAAGAAGCTGAAACTTCACAAAATACGTTGTCCAGAAGCAGTATACAATGACTACATGTAAGCAAATATATTCCAAAATTGAGAATGGCTTGAAAAAGAAAAAGTTACAGTATACCTGGATCGCTATATGATGCTGTGCCTGTGCCAACACATTTGCTTGATCAGGTTTTGGCTGTCCACTGCTATCAGAGACAACCAACAGACAAGTTTCAATCATTGGATCCAGCAGTAGAACTATTGGATGATTGAGCTTTTGAACCCTCTACAGCAAATGTCCAATCCCTGTGACTATATTCTACAATCTCACAATCAAATAAGAAAAAGATAAGTACTGAAAAGTTCTCCATATTTAGGAATTATTATTAGGACAATAAGGTTGTGAATCTTTCAGACCTGGTAACATATCAGCAAACAGGTAAAAGATGAAACACAAGCCTTGAGCGAAGAAAAAAACAAAACAAAACCAAAATGCAGTTTGAACAACAGCAGCAATCACAGACATGTTGAGAGAGACCTTCAACCGCATGTATGATATTCACTAGCTATGAAAGAAGAAAACAGGCCTTCTTCCTGGTATTCAGTCATAGCATTTCATATCAAGTTTAAACATGCATAAGCAGGTGTATGTAACAGACATCATGTTGGTCAAACACATTGAAGTTTTCTATTACATACCCCACCTCAAAGAGTGCAACACTCATTTCAAAATCTAGGGATAATCAATTGCACTGCTAGGCATTCACATCATCCTTGAGACTCTTAAAAGCTACAAAAATGTCCATTTACTTATAAAAGTTCAACAGCATTAGCCCAGAGTCACTTATCTCTTCCTTTTCCCTGAAGCAGTGCGCAGGTCATATCCACAAAATATGGTGCTGATAACTTAAGGTGAAGTACACAGACACAACAATGAAATACAAACCTGGCAGATGCTCGACGAACACTTAGGGTTTTATCGCCCATCTTCAAACCATTAAGTGCAGCAATAGCAACATCTGTTACAGCTGGGTCCTGCAGGGCAAATAAATTTACTACTCTGAAACAGGAATCTGAAGATCGCAAGTGCGATCACATTCCCAAGAATGAATCATCAATAGACACAGACTTGAGTGTTACCTGGTAAACACAGAAACCATAGCCTTTTGAATTCCCTGTATCCCGGTCTTTGACGAGATCAAAACCCCGCAATGGCCTGAACAACATAAGCAAATGAAAAAAAAAGGTTTCTTACTAAACAATGATTGCCCTCTCAGGAATTGTTGCTACCAGAGCAGCATCCAAATTCATCCAACTTAAGAGAACAAATACATGACTGAATGAAGAGGGAACTGGATTGGAACAAGCAGGATGGCACAGCTACCCAAATGACTCAAGTAACTCCTTAATTTGAACCTCTGCCAGATAGTATGGCAACCCTCCAACAAAGACACGATCAGGTCCATCAGCACCCCCAGCCGCACTCCTGCCAAGAAAATAGAATAGAGAACATGTGTCCCTTAAGTTCATTCCTATCAGTAGGAAAACCTCCAAGATAGAGGAATCACCATTTTGGCTTAAGGCTGTTAAACACACTCGACAATAGACTGCTATATAGGTGATAGCTTTCCTTGACAGGAAACATGTCTGACTCCAACATACTCCAGAACTTAATTACAACATAAAGAGCAATGGGAATGCCAAACAGCCTATGGAAAATTGACAGCATACCCAGGAGTAAGCCCAACAGCTGCAAGATTGAGATGAGGACTGGGTTGACTTGGACCAAGAGTAGCAGCCATGGATGGATTGTAATCACTTGGTCTCCGTACCCTTACAGAGACTCCCTGAGTAAAATTCTCCAGATGGTCAATATCCTCAAAAATGGCTTACACAGAACATGGACAAACAAACAACAGCAGCACATGCCAAACTGTCAATCTCCTCAAAATCAATCAATTACAAAGAACATACCCAAACACCTTTAGTGTCTCAATAGAAGCCACAATTTATTAGGAAAGGATTCCACAGAAATTCAAAATTCTAGAACAATGTTGAAAAGGAATCATCATCCTATGTCAAATGTTTCAAGCTAGACATTCTTCAAAGAACATGCATGCACTGCAATCAATATATCTTTCATAAGAATAGAGAAATCTCCATTCTCACGATGAAGAAGAAAACAGCAAGGTTAACACTTCTTCAGGAAGCCACAGAAAGAACCAGTCAAGGGGAGATACAAAACAAAACA
>Ga0116227_10010127_pt1 | contig 16652 bp, 16 predicted proteins | sample S1TSphgellanicum_FD_89693 | JGI IMG/M metagenome (GOLD analysis project Ga0116227, IMG submission 89693) | Host-associated microbial communities from peat moss isolated from Minnesota, USA - S1T2_Fb - Sphagnum magellanicum MG | ecosystem: Host-associated > Plants > Peat moss > Unclassified...
CAGGTTTCCTGTTTCCCCCCCCCCCCCCCCCCCCCGCCCCCCCCCCCCCAAAGATGCAAAAGTCCCCGAACTCCCTCCCCTCCGTCCCCGCCCCTCTTTACTTCAAAGTGAGGGCTTTTCTTAAAGTCGAAGCCACCTATAACTTAGAAAGTCGTCCGCCTACAATTTTAATTTTTTATGAATACTAGTGATTTTCTTTTTCAGGGGGGTAGCCTAGGGTGGTTGAATATTTTTGGTGTTCCGAATGAATGTTGTTAGTGTGGGATATTGAGGATGAAAGATTATGATTTTTCTCTTTAAAATTGGCTGCCACTATTTTTGGCCTGAATTAATTAATAGCCCTTCCAAAAAATATCCTACCTATTACTTAGATGAAATTCCTCTCAAGTTCAATTTTTATTTATTTTTGCAACCAGTCAAATTGATTGGCCCATCACTCAAAAGAAATTGAAACTATGGAGTCTCTCCAAAATAGAAAGTTTTATTTTGAAATATAGAGTTTCTTTGCCAAAGCGTATGGGATAAAAGTAAGGTGCTATTGAGAACATGTTGGGGAACGCATTAGGAATGTGAGGAACATATAGGGAACCTAACAGAAACTTGAAAGGAACATAGTGGGAACACATTGGGAACCAAGGAAAAATGAAAAAAAATCCATGGGAATCTTACTGGGCCATGGTGCCATTAGGTGTATTTTAGAAGGCAAGTTATTGGGCAAGGCAAGGCACCTTAGATCCGCTTGAATATCCATCCTAAAAAAGAGGAGGGGATTGGATGAATTTTACGCCTATCTATTTTTATAGTCATAATAAGGACCCTCCCCTCTTCACATTAATTAATAGGCTCAGGAAAATGTTGGCCTCCCCCTCCTACTTTAGGGTCGGGGGCTTTACAAAAAGGGTGGATGTTTCCGGATGCGTAAAGTGCACTGGTGAAGGAGGTCCTCACAATGTGGGGCCAAACTTGGCTACTACGTTATATCCTAGGCCCCTTGTTTTGGGAATGCCTTTACCCTAGGGCCCATGGTCCCTATGTTAAGCTTTGGCTTTTTTTTTCCCCCTTATTTTGTTGATTTCACACCAATTGTCAAGCAGAATATTATATTTCAAGGGCCCTCTCTCTCTCTCTCAAGTTGGAAGATTTCTTCCACTTTGTAGAATTTTCAAAAAGAAAAAAAGAAAAAATTATTTAAAAATTTCTTAGTCCTTTATCATCTTTCTTCCACTTTGTAGACTTTTTTAAAAATTCCAGCATTTCCTTGTATTTGAAATATTTCTTAATCTTCATTCGTGCCCAAAAAGAAAAAAAAGAAAAAAAATTATTTAAAAATTTCTTAGTCCTTTATCATCATCTCCAAGGAGGGGCCTTTTTTCCCCCAAAAAATTTGAGGTAGGGGTATTATTAGGTGAGCCACATCATTTCCTAAAAGGCCTTCCAACCAAATTTAGCTACAAGTTAGAGGCCTAAAGTCTTAAATTTTTAGAAATCTCATTTTGTTGGGGCAACAAGCAAGCAAGCAAGGAGCTAATGTCTAAATATGATGACTTAAAGAACTTTCTTTACTTGGAAAGTATGACAACTTTGGTTAAAAGTTTCCCAAAAAATCCTAAGGTTCTCAACACCTTTACTGTTGCATGTAGTTTGAACCTTAACTTGAGAAATAGGTGACCTTCAAGTACACTCCTAAAAAGTTCTTAACCTATAACTACTTTTAAAAGTCTAGAACATAAAGCTCTAAAATTAAAACTAGGTCATCTATTCTTTAAAGAACTTTTTTTTTTTTTTGAAGAATTAAAAATTTGAACTCCACTCTATTTAATTAGACAATTTCAATTGCCATCATTTTTGTGCCTTGCATGGTTTTGATTAAAATCGTGTTACACAATTTTTCTATTTTACATCTTTTGCAAAATGGTTTTTTAATATGTTTTATAACCTCGCATTGGTTTTGAATCCAACACCTTTCAACAAAAAAAACCAACATATATTTAGGTGTACATTAATCCCATTTTTTTATTTAACCTATTAAAGGTACTTTCAAATAAGAAGATAACATGGTCAATAAAAAGAGTGATAATTATATTTGTGAAAAAAACTAATATATGAATAGCTAACATGGTAAATGATGTGGCACTACTAAAGTTAAACATTTTTAAAAAGATAAACTAGGTGTTAATTTATTGTTGCAATGTTAAAAATCTTCAAAAAGTGAATATTTATGTCCTAACCATTGTCAATAGCCTAATAGTTATAAATCCTATCTATTAGTTTATTGATAAGGTCATCAATTGACAAGGTTTGTTTTCTCACATTTCATTGTCATTCTTCCCCATTTCACTATCACCCCTATGCGTTTCACCATTGCCCTTTTGTGTTCTCCATGCATGTTTCACCCATGCATCACCATCACTATGAATGTCTAAGCTTTAAAGCTTTATACGTTTGTCCTTCTACAATGTCATTACATCTCTGCCTTTCACAACGTCTATCACGTCTCACATAATGTCTCTCGTAGCATCTCTCACAATGTTATCTCTTTTTTACATCATCATCACTACAATGGACAATTCAACAAGAATTAACTCAACGCCAGACAACAACAAAAGAAAAAACAACAATAAAAGAGGTGGAAATATTTTACAACGCAATTAGAGCTAAGAAGAGATGGATACAATTGAGAATTCAATAGATAATTCGACAAACAATGTGAGAGGAAAAGGCAAAAGCAGAAGAAGTGCATGTCCTTCATGCTAATGCAACACAAATTGGGGTCATGAGGAGGTGATGGCCTTGATTAGTTATAAACACAAAGAGCACAGTGAATTGAAGTAAAGTTGTTGATTCACACTTTAACATGATTCATACAATACAAAGATGGAACAAATTATTAAATGACTTGGAAGTAATCACACATTCCAAGAGTCTAAGAATCAACAAGATGTGCAAAAACAAATGGAATTGCATCCATGGTGATTACAAATAGATATTTGATTACCATAAAGGCACTAAAAATAACACCTCATATTGGGATTTTACATTGGAAGAATGAAATAGAGTCCATTTGCCAAAATAATATAGTGAAAATTCTTACAATGCAATTGAGGCATGATAGATTGACTAATTTTGGAATTGTTTAAACTTGATAAAACTCTAGAACCATTACATGTGAATCATTTCAATTCCATTTGACCATATGAACTTGTCAACATTTCAATTTTGCATATGTGAATGTGTATGTGTTGCCACAACAAATCTAAACACAAAATTATTTTCAACATCTACCATCTTCAAAGCACATTTATTCATGATCAAGGCCATGATCAAGCTTCATGATATTTTTAATTTGTAATGTAGCATGAAATAATTTAAGTGTTGGAGCTTTGGTGACATTATTTGTGGAACTATGGAGATGATATCAACATTAAATTTTATTTTGAATTTAACACTTCTTCATCTCAACAAGGACATATGTAAAAAATTTACCTTCAATTCAATAGTCTATGTGTTCCAATTCCAAACTAAACCACATAGAGCTTTACAACTAAAAATTGAATCAAACATAAAAGTTTTTCTTCCAATTCAACATTTATCCATTTCATCAAGGATGGTTGAATTCATTTGAACAATTTCATTTGACCTTTGCAACATTTCAACTTGTTCATTATTTACACATTCTTCTAATTCTTATATATGTTTTAAGTATCAATCTTTGGTTGGATTGAGAAAGTTCATTACCTTTTATATTAGTTTTTCCTTCATTGTGTCCTACATCCATCATATTATATTTTTCACCTTCTTATTTCACCTTGCAAATAGTTTTGTTCCACTTGTTACATTAACACATCTACATCCACATCCCTCCCATCTAATATCATAAATTATACAATAAATAGCAACATGTAACAACATTAGGAAGGAAAAGGGTGCAAATATTGATTTTCAACAATAGTTTTTTGAAAGTATTTTTCAATATCCCAAAAGAATTTTCCACCACAATCCTCCCTTTGGTAAGATGTCTATTGTACAATGTTTCCAAAAATGTGTGCCTAAAATTTGCATTCTACTTATGGGGAATCATGAACTAAGGTGAGAGTGGACAACCCTTGTCCCTAATGATATAAAGGTGAATGTCATCCTATGATCCATGTTCAAAATCAAATAAGCCCCCAAAAGTTGCCTTTTTGTAAAGGTTAAACAATCACAAAACTTTGGAATCATTTATGGATCCTAGCAATCCCACAAAATATCTTGAAACCACTTTTCATGATCAACAACTACTTGCAATTACATGCAATAAAATTTGGATTTGTAAGAAAATAAAATTGTAACATGAACTCCTTTAGGTTTTTGAATGTGAATTTATGATTACACCCTGAACAAAAAGGAGGCCAGACCAATCCTTAAAACCATATTATCACCCTCAATAGGCTTTCACCTTTTTACCATCCAATTTGGCTCGTATACACAACATTAACAATAGTAACAAAGTTGTGCAAAACCATGTTCACAAAAGACTTGCCGATCATGAACATTTGTTACATTGAAAGTAATCAGCTCCATGGATGAGCTTGTATAGCAAACACATAACTCTAATGCCCACAAAAACCGTGCACCTATAATAACAACAAATTATGGAAGGATGCATAGTAGAAAAATGCAACACCAAGCATTTTTCTACCATCGTCGCATGTATGCAAGTAAGCAAACAACTTTGCCATTACCACCTATATGTAAGAAAATTATGCACATGTATGTGGTGTTTTACTTTTAAATTAAAGGCCACAACTTTTGGACAAAATTTCTAATGATTCATAAATGTTCAACCCACCTTTGATTTTCATACTGAATCATGAATAAGTTTGAATACCAAATGGTATTTTGAGCTTTGACCCAATCGCCAACTTCTTTCATCATCAACAAATCAAAATAAAAAAAAATAAAATTGAAGTGATGTAAGACATCCTTCACATTTTCAATCAATAGTTTAGTACGAAATGCCATGAAATCTTTAGTTAAAAATGTAATCAATTTCATGGTTTCACCTTCAATTTCAAAACACAAAAAAATAACTCTTGCAACTATAAAACAACATGGGGGAAAATAATTAGAAATAACAATTTTAATGGCATCACAAGTACAAGGTGCAAATTGAAAGGAAAAAAAAGTAAACCACAAAAAGGATGATAAATGATAAATTTTAAGCAGCGGGAGATTTTGAACATGTAGCAAAGAGATGAGTGAACATAAGTGTGCAACAACTAAAAGATGAAAACCTTGGGCATGAAAGAACTTGACTGTATTGTAAAGAAAATGAGAAAGTGCAATAGGTTGTAAAGAGAATGAAAGAATTTGATTACAATCATGTTGTAGAAAGAATGATAGAACATGAACACTTTACAAAGAGGATGAAAGGATTTGAGTGCAATAAAGGTGTGCCATGTGAAGGACTAGGATTTTATCCTAATCATTACATGTTACCATGGTGCTTACTTTTGGTTGATTCTTGAACACATGTAAGCACTTTGGAAAAACACACAATTCCTACATACCAATTGATGAATATATTTGAACAAAGTAAGTAATAAAGTTAAAATTGTTACCTACCACCAACATAATGTCTATTTTTGCCCTATCATTGAAACTTCATCAAACTACCTTTCACTTTAAGTTTAAACATACTTTCATAGGGTTAAACCAATCAAACATTGTGATAGAACCATGAGGCTTTACATAGGGTTAAACTTTATCAACCATTTTTTTGCAATAGATAGAGCTTGTTAAAAAATGTTTAAAATCTTCCAAAAACAAGCAACTCGTCAAGTAAAACATGGCCAAGATTTTGTCAATGTATCCATAGGGCATGTTACCAAGTGGAATTTGTCATCCACAAATGGTAAATATCATGCAAAAAAAACAATTTAAAATAAAATTATGTTGATTTTTTTGGCAAGGTATTGCCCCCACCCCTTGGCCATTACCTTAGACATAATAAATTGCTCATTTATAGCAAGTTCACAAGAGTTGTTTCATGAAGTCCTCAGAGATTGAACTCATAATTCACAAAAACAATTAGTGAACAACTTAAATTAGGAGGAAATGTTTCATTAAATTTCAAAGAATGAACTTACAATTCAAAATGTTAACATTAGTGGTGCCTAGTTCCAATTCCACCTTTTATAAGAATTTAAATATGAAACAATAATTATTGGGAGTTCAAGAATAGCCTAAATAATTGGTTCAACAATTATTATGGCCCACTTGGTTAGTTTTGATTCCCGTTCTTAGGTGTAGGTAATAATTTAATAACATAATTTTAAACACAATAATAACAACTATTCTATTTCGATTTGCCATTGTTGTTCGTGGGGAGAATAAACATTCATTGATGGCCATAATGCAACGTGGGCAAGCTTAAAAACATTTCAAGGTCGAACTAAATAGTTGGATTGCCACTCAAAATTAGTCAAAAGTAGTCGATGCATGCCACATTGAAACTTGCCATAAAGAACCCAATGGAGCGCAAAGCAAGGCTTCGCTTGTGCATTTGAACTTGGGGTGCTGATTATCTAAGTTTTTGTTGCCACATAATTTGAGCATTGGAACCATTGAGCAATTGTGTTGCCGCTTACAAATAATCCTTCAACAAATCCTTATGCCTTTTGACAATCTTCAAATGCTACATATTGTAATCTCAAGTCCATCAATCTCATTGACCAAGCCATCTTTACATTTAAAAATTTGGAACTGGATTAAAACTTGAACCAATGGACCTCATAAAGATAAAAACCATTATAACCAAACACCAATGGAATAAAAAAAATTGGCCCAAATCCAAAATTGACAAATTTTGATTCTTTGAATTTTTAAAAAAAAAACTAGATCTAATGAGTCTTCGTTTTTATGAAATTTTAAGGAACTGAAATTGACAATTCTTTTAAAAACCTAAGAACCAAGCAACATCAATTTAACACCTAATGAACATTCCTAAAGATATAGGTCCTTCTAAATAGGAAATTATGTGTTATATTAAGGTATCACACAACAAGTAGGACATAGGATATGCACTATCTAGGAGGAAAAAAAGGGGTACAAGGTAGCCAAATTTTGTAATAGGAGTTACCTTACAATTTTGGACCTTAATGTTAAAAAAGGTTAATTTTTTGATCATTTTGGACAATAAATGTTTGACCAATTTCTAGGTTTATAAGGGCCAAGTGTAGATAACAATATTGTGTAGAGGGGGATTAGTTAAGGGTTAAGCATTCATATCAACACATTCAAACCTGCCAAGAAATTCTCATGAACTGCAATCCTGGTCATAGAGAACATGGGCGAAGTCCAGTAGCTTGAGCTCCCCTCCTTCCATACACAATCAAGATGGATGTGGAGAAAAAATGATACACAACTTTTGGTTCTCATTCAAACCTGTCATTAAAACAGTCAATTTCAATGCTTTACTAAAATACGGACCAGGCTGCAATCTTTGTATATCCTGTTGAAAGAGAAAATACAACAGTTGTTTATTTAAAAACTTGATCAAACATCCCCAATGAAGGAGAAGGAGAAACATTGTTGCACTTGCTAGAGCGTATGTTTGTTGTCAGTCTTTTTTATACATACCATGCCTTGAGGTTGTGAAGCTGTGTAATAGCAACATGAGGACCTCCATAGACAGACATCAGCTGCATCCCAGTTTTCCTCGTCAGAGGGATTTGATGAAACATAGCTCTTCAATGCTCTGCTGGTACATCATTGACAGTCATATACTTGCACCAGTTGCAGGGTGCCTTCCACACAATCACTTTTGCTGACTCGTACACCTACAACAAAATCAAGGTTTTGAGCTTCAGTTTTAAAATCACCCATCAGTCATAACATTGCCGAAACACACGAAAAGGCAGGCGTAGCTTCATTAACAAAGGATCCAATTGAGCACAAAAAATTAGGGGTATGGTGGTACTAGATGATCACCTGTGCATGCCAGAAAGCCAGAATCCCAAAGTTGCTGAAGTGGTTTCGTTGTGTTTCTCCCTAATAGTAATCCACCACGCATCAAAAACACACACACATCCACATTTGACATTCAATAATCATTGATCCTTAAAAGAAAAATCGTCGGTTCTTTTATGGTAAATCAACAGACTCATGGTTAAGAGCTTGTTCTCTTAAAAATTTGGTGGATATCCAGAGCATCTTTTTTAAATAGATAGATTCAGAGTTTCAGAAGGTGCAAAGAAAAATAAGGTACAAATTCAATCGGATGAGGACTCAAAACTTGTTGAAGTTTACAAAGTGTTTGAAGGATATTGATTGCCGATCTGTTGGGTGCATTGATGTTGTTGGTGCCATAAAAACACAGGAAGAATGCCTTCACAACAAGAGGCACATTTGTGTCTGACCATATCTTGTCAGAATAGAGTTTCTTTGTCACATCATGCACCATCTTGCAATGGCTTGTAGAAGCATCCTGAATCATCCACTAGTGATCCCACTCACCCCTGACCCAGATGAAGATAAGGAAACCATGAAAGAGAAATGGGCAACACATTAAATCAAGGGTTACAAGAAAAAAGCCATACAATCCTGAAAAACAGAGGTGCAGAATTTACTTTAATTATCTTCAACATTGTCACTGCAGAATTCAATGATGAATCCAACAATTGAGTAAAAGCTCTGAAATAAAATCCCTTGTGGAATTTGAATTTTCTTTCAACAAAATAAAATTCAGCTGAGATAGCTGACTCTGCTATGTAAATCAAATCATCAAGACCCAGATCACGACTTCTTCTTCTTCTCTCTTCATTCATTGATCCTCTACACCATTTTGATCAATGCAGATTAAGCAATGACCTCAGATCTATGAAGAGCTCAGGGAAGAACAAGAACAAGAAGAGAACAATGAAATGTTGCAAAGATATAGGTGATGTTCAAGAATTGTAAATATAAGTGGGGAAGAAGAATTGGGATCCCTTCATCATGTGGGTGGGTAGGTTCTTTCCAATTCCATCGTATCGGACTGCTGACATCTGAAGCAAGCTTTCAGGCAAAAAAACATTCCACAACAGATCAAACTCTAGGGCAAAGCAAGAAGAGCCAAAAGAATCTGCAAAGAAGAAATCAATAGGTTTGTGGGTTTAAGCAAGCATCACCACAAACAAACAAAATCCTAGTTAGACTATTGTGATTCTGGACCAGGATGCTGATGATGATGATGATGCATAGTAGTAAGTGTTTTTTTGGTTGTAGCAGCAGCAGCAGACAGAGAGCTACCTTACTGGCTTTGTTTTGTATTCAGGTACAACAGCAGCAGCAACATTTGCAGCTCCAGAATCCATCTCCCCTTACAAATCTGCACAAAACCAGCAGCGCCCAAAGGGCCTGAAGTTGTTGATGAAGCTTCTCTTGTTGAAGAAGCGGCAGCTCTTGAAGCTCTTCCTCCTTGTGAAGCTTGAGAATGTATGCGAAGAAAAGTAGAGAGCTAGAAGAAGATGACGATGATGATAATGATGATGTTGTTCCTTCCTCCTCCCGTTTCTTCTTCTTCTTCTTCTTGTGGGTGGTTTGATTTTGCAGATGATCAGCGGTTGAATTGGTACATCAGAAAAGAAGATTTCTCCTTCCTTCTGCCTGTCTACCCCATCCACAAAGTCAAAAAATCCTTTTCTGAGGCGAAGGAAGGAAGGAAGGAAGGAAGACCAACCACCCAATTTCTCGTCGCCACAAAATTCAAAGGACTTCCAAGTTCCTTCTTCACCCATTGGGTTTGTCGACTTTCTTGTGCTTTCTTCCTGTTTTGTTTCCGAGAAACATAGTTTGAATTTTCCCAATCGTCATGGCGGCAACAGCAGCAGCTATAGAATGGTTCTGTTGAAATGTAGCCATGAAGCTTTTGTAGCTGGCTGCTCTACCCATTTTTCCTGTGTTGAATATATCCGTAGGCTGATTGCTCCTCTTGCCAATGTCTCGCTTGCTGCTCCTCCTGCCAATGTTTCTTGTTATGAGTTAGGTATTGGATGTACATGAATGCTGGAGACTTTGTGATTGAGCTTCACTATTGCTGCAGATCTTTGTCAACCCAAAGAACCCACTACCAGCAACAGCAGCAGCAGCTGTGTAAGATTTCCACAAAACTCCCATCAAGGCAAGGGGATTCAAACATCAAACATTTCAAAGCATTTGTTTTCTGGCTGTTCTGTTATCCAATCCTTCTTCTGATTGTTTGATGTGCTAGAAATTTGAGTTTTTGTTTTCTGTTATGGTATTCAAATTCTACAACTCCTCCCAAGTTCAAAGAGTGTGAGAAAGAAAGGATCATATGCTCAGAGAAGAAGCTCAAACCCAATTTGCCTCACTAGTATAAAGTTTAAAGTAAGCATGATTCGGCACCCAGGTACTAATGGCAGTTTATGTGTTTTTCACATCAAGAATTCATGGCTCTTACCATGAATGGGCTTAAGTATTGCACTTGATACTCACAAGTCCTACAACTCATGACCATGAAGTATGGATGAGGGAAAACATCAGATATGTAATAGCCAAATGTGGAAGACATATCACACCATCTGGCATGGGTTCTCCAAGGATTGAGGGCATTCTGGATTTGCAGGCAAGAAGATTCAAATGCCACTGAATCAAGAGAGGTTCTGTTTCGATTTGCTCTCTTCTAATAAATTCAGACTGTACTGGCAAAGTTTGTGTTTCAAAGAGTTGTGCTTCCTTCACAGCTAGAGGCAAGAGCTTCTTCCCCCTTTGTGTACATCTAACTGGGACTCACTAAGTAATGATTGTGAAAATCAAACAATTGGGTTTCCTCTTCTTCTTCTTCCCAATCAAGAATTTTTGTTTGTTTCAAAGCTCCTAGAATGAAGTGACCCAATTCCTGATGTAAAATGCTTTGGAAGTACAAAAGAGCAGTTGTGTAAGTAGTGGCATGATGGTGCCTGGAGACACAGAATGACACGGAGGAAAGGGGCTCAGTTGCATGCAGGATGCTTTCTTTGCTGAATGCTGAATTTCTTCTTCAGACTTTGTAGCTCCCAAAAAGAGTTTTCTTTAGCTCAAATGGGCAAGCTCAATTGTTTGTTCCCTCTGAAGAAAATAAGGTTTTTACCTACTCTTCAATGTTTCATCCAAATCGGACAAGAGCTTTCCCTTGACAAAAGAAAGGTTTCTGTTTGGTGTTTGTTTTCCCATTACTGCTGGTTCTTGTGACACAAACACAGTAGTAACATTGGTTTATGTTTTGACACTTTTAAATCTCCACCCATTTGCTGGGAGCTGCCTATGAAGTCCAGTGGTCCAGATGCTAGGGTAGAAGAAGCTGGTCAATACCATAACTGTACATGTTTGTTGAAGGTCATTGAACATGCGTATGATAATTGTTCGTTTGTCATTCAACCACTCTGAGGTCCTCAGTTTTTTGCTTTTTGTTTGTTCTCTCTTTTCTTTACAGATTGTCAGTTTCTGAGTCATTTTCATGCTTGCTTGCCAATTTGGCTTTTCTAAGATTTGATTTTCTTTCTTACCACCGCTTGAAGTGAAACAAACAAGACACCTGCAACAGCTCCAAAAATTGGCCAACTTGTTTCTCCTATACTTGCACTGACTGCAGAAATTGTATACATGTTTTTGGTTTGATAACCAATGCATCAGGGGGTTGAATGAATGAACAGGGTTGTTGTTGTTCCAGAGTGCAACAATTTGTTGCCAAATTGTTGCCAGCCTCCTCTGAAAAGGCAGAATACAAAAGACAGCAAGACCTCTCATCCCATGGTCAACTTTGGAGCTGCCAACAAAAAACAACAACTAATATGCAGTTTGAGCTCCAACAAGAACCATTTTGAGCATCGCCACATCTTTATCTGTATTGGTCTTTGCAGGTAAGATAACAATCTTCCAGGTTTCCATTAGACAAAGCTCAGAGAAATTTGATGAACCTCTTTGATGGTTCTGTGCAGGCAAAGAGAAACTGCAATGTGGGTCGTGTTGTCTGCAGATGATGGAATCCATATATTGTTTGCTTATGATAGCTTTTTAGTTATCACAATTTAGAAGCCAGAAGTACACAAGAAAAGTCCAGAATCATCATCACAATTATGACACCAGTGTCCATCCTCTGTAGAAGTTGGAACAAATCCTTTGAGCCTCTCAATACCTTTTTTTTGGTAACTGTTGTTTTTGTCAAGCTCGTTGGGCCCCAATGTATGATGATCTCTGCAGAGGCTGAGGCAACAGTGATGATGGAGGGAGGCTGCTGCTGCTGCTGCTGAGGTTCTTGCAGTCTGTAATCAGAAGACAGCACTTGAAGCAGAAAACTTGGATACCCAAAAAGGACAAAATTGTGAATCCAGTGACCACCAAGTGGGGAGATATATTTGTTGTATTCTTGATTGGTTTTGGTGGGTTGGAAAAAAATTTAGCACACAATTGACAAGTTTCTCACGCAAAGGGCATTGTTCCTTGCATTGAGTTGCCATCTCTTACAGAGGATAGAGACACTTGAAGATTGACAGGATACATGGTGATGATCAAAAGTGCACACAGACCATGTGAAGGGGCTGTAAATCAGATGCCTATATGGATAGGAAGAAAAAAAGTGCCACTGAAGAAATGTAATGCCAAAAATTCAAGAACATCGAGGATGCTTGGAGAATTGTTCAACACAAAAGATACAATTCCAAAAGGATTTGCAGGTGATTGAAAATACAATGATTTCAGGACATGTCATAATAACGAGTAGGCAAAGGACAGAAGAGGAATTCATTTTTTAAAAATTGCAGTCCAGTGCAATGCAATGCAACAAGAGGGTGGAAGCAAAAACCCAGGTTTAAACTTTGATTGGGTTCTTGAATGCTTAAATGCCAGAGTAGCAAGCAGTTCTTGAAAATGGCAAGCATGTTGATGAGCATTGTTGTGTGGGTATATCCTAATGAAAAACCAACCATCAGATTCATTCCCAAATTGAAATCAAAGGAACTCTTCTTCTTCTTCTTATTCTTCAACCTGGTGAAAAATCCTGATCAATCCAACACAAAAACCATCAAATTCATTTACAAACTGGTGAAATCAAAGGGACTCTTCCTCTTCTTCTTCTTCCTCATGAAATCCTCATTATCCCAACATGAAATCCATCAGATTTTCATTCCCCAAAAAAAATCAACAAAACAAATATCCACCAAAATTTTATTATAATAAAGGTGCAAACCTAGCGAGGTGAGTAGTAAATTTTTCACATCACTTCATAACCCAAACTGGAATTGACTTATGAATGCTACCTCACCTCATGAAATATCGCAAGCCAATTTCTAAAGTTTGATGCATATACCATATTTGAATGTGATCCATTACAAAGAGATCGTATTTTGATGTTAAATGTGTGTTCTTTGTCCGAATCTCCAACGGTGGCATTGAACTTTTTAAGAAACATTTCAAAATCGTTGAACAAGGGTGATTGATGCTCCAACAAAAATGCAAACCAAGCAAGGGTCATGCCTAACAACAAGGTGCCAATGAGTCTAACTTGAAATGGGCCAGTTGAATACCAATGAGAATGAAGTCAGATGACCAAATGCATTTGGTCAACAAAACTTTGAACGTGTGCCATCAAACTTGTTAGTTAAGTTGATTCGTGGTTCTTTTGGTTGGGGTTGTGTTGTTGAAATGCATTCTAAGGAGGTTGAAGCTTGATTAGTTTGCAAATGAATAATAAATTCATAAAATGCTTAATTTTTTTGTTCAAGATTCCAAAGGACAACAAGGACTTCTTCCATGGATGTAAACATGATGAATGTCATAAAATATGACATCAATAAAAGGTGGGTAATCCACAACCTTAGTCAACAAAAAATGGGTAATCCATGACTTCTTGAAAACTTTTTATTTGAAGAAAAGGAGTAATCCACATTCAACTCTAAAACAAATCTAACTCTTGAATGACTTATAAACACAAAAATAAATGTAAACTTGATGGAGTTTGTTCAAACTATTAAGGACATGAAAAATCACAAGAACAAAGGCTAAAAGAAAGGTTTAAGTCTAACTTCCAAACAAGGAACAAGAAAAATGATGTGATTCAAAAATAATTAGAACACATGAACTAATAACAAAAACACAACATGTGTAACACAAAAATGAAAATGAATTTTTATGAATGTTAACATATGCAAACATGAACATGAAAAGAACATGACAAGGTTATGATGAAAGATCATGCTTAAGATTAGTGTTGAATAGATTGGAGGAAATGAAAAGTCTTATTCTTATTTACACCCCTTTGGGGACCTAGCTCAAGGATGTTTCTATGTATGCATTAAGTAACGAAGCTTTTTGGGGAGCTTCCTAATTGGGAGTTGACTATGAGTTAATTGAAACTTTAATTGAAAGTTAACTCGAACTTAACTAAGAATCAACTAGGAGTTAATTTAAAATTAATTCAAATTTAATTTAAAATTAACTAAAACTTAATTTAAAGTGAACTAAGACTGAACTAAAAGTTATGGATGAACATTATGGATGAATTCCATTTATTGGAAGATGATGTTTAATGTTCGCATCTATCACATTTTGTCCCCATGTGGCCCATGACTACCCATGTATGGCCCATGTTTATCCATATGGTTAATGATTAGATTAAGATTCAACTAGGAATGAAACAAATTTGAATTAAACTGATAGTTAATTAATAGTGAATTAACAATTAATTAAAAGTGAATTGAACTAACAATGAACTAAGAGTGTGACATTGGCAATGGTGTTGGTGATGTCATTTGTGACACTTAGTTTTTTAAGTGGTTAAGTGTCTACCTTAGCTATTAATTAGGTGAATATAATGTATTAATGAATGATGAATTCAATTAACTATTAATGAATTTGTTTGTCTATAAAAACTAATCTTTATTTGCCTAGAAGGTTACCACTTTGCCATGGTTAATTTATTCAAATTCATCAAAATTTTCAAATATAGAATGAATCGAGTCACATATTGGTGTAACAAAAAGCTTGTGAAAGGTTCCTAATTTAATTAAGTGTTGGTAGGGACATCAACTATCAAAAAGTTAGGGTGAGAACTTGGAAACCTTCAAATTTAGTGTTTGAAGTAAGGACGCACAAGTCCACTCAAGAAGAACAAGTTGGAAGGTGAAGTTGTGTGAGAAATGAACCAATATTGAAAGGATGAAATCAAAGGTGAAAGGAGATGATAACAACCAATAAAAATGAACCTAAGGAATTTAATTATTTAAAAAATTGCTAAGGATTCGATTTGGCAAGATTAAGGTAATGTTATATGTAAGCTCAATGGCATGCTTTTAAATTGAAACATAAGTTTCAAAAATGAGATTTCCAATGTATAAAGTTGTAACTTTGTGTCTTTCAAGGCAAAGGGGGTTTGAACCATAAAAACCTAGTTCAACATTATCTATTGGTCTATTTAACAACTTTCATTTAGTGTGGTGGTGGTGGTTATTTAATGGAACTTTAAAATGGATTCAAGAAGAAAACATGACTTAGAAAATTTTTAAGCCCAAAGGGGGGAAATATGAAGTGAATAAATCATCACAAATGATTATGCAAATGGTTACAAAAATATTATACATTCTCCCATCATTATCACAAATGTGAGTGCAATTCATTCATCCCTATTTAATGGACTAGTGAATTCAATGCATCCCACTAAGTCTCATTTAGTCGGACTAGTGAATTCACTCAAAATCCAATGAAAACATTTGGTGTACACAAACACATTTTGTTGTAATGCATGTTAGAACCAAATAAAGGGCCAACATGAATAAAACTAAAGTTGGGGAGTACTTAACCCTAAAATGACTTGTGGTTGGAGTGGGATGAATGTGTGCTTGTTCGGCGGCAAGTGTTGGTAGCACCAAAGAAAACATTGACCTTTTTTTTCAAGAGGGGGTGAATGACATGTCTTTATGTGTGCAATCACGTGGGGTGAGATTCATGTCAAAACCACCATGACGATGTGATGAGATTCATGTCAAAACCATCATGATGATGTGATGAGATTCATGTCAAAACCACCATGACGATGTGAGAATTTAAGTTGGCAAATTGGGGTTCAACTATCTAGTTCACTTTACAAAACTAGGTTGTGGGGTTTTGGGATTGAAACTTGGGGGCAACCGTAAGCTTGTTTTGAGACAAACATTGCATTGTTCTTTGGGACAACCCCAATTGTCCCAAGGCAACACTTGGTGTAACCTCACAAAACCCTTTTGGAGCAACTTGGTGTTGTCCTAAGGTGACACTTGGTGTCACCTCACATTTCCCTTTGGGGCAACTTAAGGTTCTCCCAAAGGTAACACTTGGTGTTGTCCTCTAGAAAGTCCTAAAAGAACTTAATGTTGTCTTGGGAATGAATTTTATTGTGATTGGGTTGTGAGACGTGACATGGCCTTGGGTGCAGAAATCCTAAACTTTTGGGAAGTCCAAAATGAGACTAAGTATTAACCTTGTCTCAACAAGTTAAGATTTAAAAACTAGTCAAATTTGAATGGGCTTGAGTGAAATCTGAGTTAATGCAAGTGTGGGTGGCTTGCATGGGTAGTTAGGAGGTAAGAGTGGGCTTAGGAGCTCAACAATGAGGGAGTGCAAGGTCAAGCAAAGGGACATCTCTGATCTTTTGGGGGGGGGGG
>Ga0116227_10010128_pt1 | contig 16650 bp, 15 predicted proteins | sample S1TSphgellanicum_FD_89693 | JGI IMG/M metagenome (GOLD analysis project Ga0116227, IMG submission 89693) | Host-associated microbial communities from peat moss isolated from Minnesota, USA - S1T2_Fb - Sphagnum magellanicum MG | ecosystem: Host-associated > Plants > Peat moss > Unclassified...
CACATGTCATCCATTTATGAAGGCATTTTTTGTAACTCTTAGTTAAGTAAAATGATTAGGTTGATATAACACGCATTTTACACATCAAACCAAGGTCAATGATGACATGGAATTTCAATATGATAAGGAGATAAAAAATCATAGTTAATAAGATGATTGGGTTTTACAACTATATATCTAAGATGATCTTGAATTTGTAGCTCGGATGTCACTATATGCTCCCTAAATGTCTCAAGCTTTTAAGGACCACATTTGGGCCCAATTGAACTTGGGGCACACAGTGAAATAAATATACAACAAACATAAGGTGATTTGGTGGGCATGGGTCAACATGGGGGAACCCATGATGAAAGATGATTTCATTCGACAAAATGACATCACCTATATCGATCGGAAGCACAAGGAAGGAAGTTGGCAATTGCATGCCAACCCCACCATCTTGATTCAAACTTGGGAATATAGTCATTAGGATGATGTGTTTTTTTTGAGGAAATGACAGATATTGGTGGGATTCAAGCACCATTCACCATTGGGATCCAAACATCTACCCAATCAGAATTAATGTTCACATGGGGGCAGAATGAGGCAATTTGAATGGATGTAACTTTTGGCATTAATGATGTGAAGTTCCACCTTTTCATTTTAATGGTGTTTGATTCACATTGGATCGGGATCCCAGTTGCATGGATTGTCATTTCTTGGCAACCATGAAATGATTTGATAAAATGGTTAGCCCCATTAAGAATTAAATTATTTTCAAGGATGCATGGTTGGAAGCTTGTGTGTTTTATTGTTGATGATGTCCCACAAGAATTGGTGGCATTGTGATGAGTACCAACACATTTCTTAATTACATTCCAAATACACTTTCATGACTTCTATTGTTACGCATGATGTATGATTTATAGCCATGAGATTTTGCCAATACATGTGTTGTTGGGTTGTATAGAATTGTTTGGAGCTAGGAGATGGTCCCAATTTACCTATGTGCATGGCATGTTTTAAAAGCATGGCAAGTGTATGCATTAGAAAAGATTAAAGATGTGGTAGTGTGTTGAGCAATCTTGGATGACTGCCATGTTATTTTGTATGCGATGAGTAATCTTGGCAAAAACATTAAAGACTTCAAGGCATGTGGAAAAAGAAGGTCATGGCCAATTTTGAATAACATACGCCAAAAGATGCTTGGACATGATATTTTTGGGCTTATTATCCCATCCTTGGTAAGTGTTCATCATGTACTTAGTTATCCATGTCATTATTTTTTGTTGTTCATAGTTGAGTCCATAGTGTTCTATGTTTATTTACCTAAATATGTCAATGGTGCTTTGGTTTTAGATTTGTGGATGGTTGGATTTTGACAAGTGTTACATTCCAACCAAGACACACAAACATTGATTGAGTCCTACCATAGTGCATTGAAATGATGGTTTTCCCTTGAGACAAAAAGGCTTGGAGGTCGATGTACTAACTAGTTAGTGTGGCAGCTAATAACCATTGTGGCTTGGCATTATATGCACACATCCAAAATGAAGAAACATGGGTTCATAAAAAACAAAATTTTGGAGCACATCACAAGGTAAGTGTGGAGAAGGTGTTGTTGATTCTAATTGTTACTGTGAAATGGTCGTCATTGGAATCCAGGGGTGCTTGGATTGTGATGAGCCAAGGCACTCCCAATCACATGTATGAAGTTAAACACCCATTTACGAAGTATGCCAATTGCACATGGAGTAAGCATTGTGTGGAAATTTATGTAAACACCAAATTGCAATTATTTTGGTGTACACATATGTCATTGTAGAGATCATCCTTGACTATTGTGGGACATGGTATGGCATCGATCGAAGAGGATTCAAGGCCATGTCCACAAACCTTCATTTGTTGGACAACAATTCCAATGCATCTGATGATGATGAAAAGTCATATTGAATTACTAATGGGGAGGGGGTTCTTGATATTGGTGGGCTTATTTCTCCAAGTGCTTACATCTCAAGTTTCGATGATGTGAAGGTGCCTTGAACCCAAGTGTCAGATGCTCCTATGGAACAAACAATGGACCAATTAAAAGAGACCATGTGAAACATCACAAAGGACTATACAAAAGGTGGGGTTGTGCTTTGTGTTCATGCAACATCATTCCTCAAAGTGGTATGTGCCAATATTCACACAAATTGTTTGATGAGGGGTTATGAATCCTTGCATCTAGGCAATATCTTCAACTGGGTGGAAGATGACATGGGTTGTTTTGTCAAATGGAGGAAAGATTGGCATGAATGGATGGTTGCACACAAGTTTGCTTGTACATCAAGAGTTCTTGATGTTTAGTGATATTGCATGTATGCATTTTAATGCACTTTTTAGTGGAAAAACCACAAAAAAAGTATACACAATTTTTGAATGTGTGAAAAGTGGGATTGGAAGTTCAATGGTCATAGGGTTTTACATCATAATAAGCCATTACCTTTAGTTCACTCTCACAAAAATTTGTGAATATGTGCCATGAAGGATGAGTTTGGGGGAGTTTCTTTATAATTTTTAAGGCTTGACAATTCTCATTTCAACAATTAAGGATTTCCTAACATGCTTAATGTGAGTATTAACAAATAACAATACTTGCATTACCAATGAGTGGGATATTATAATTTTTATTCACTTCTATACCATGGGGGTATTGCACACTTTTATGATGCAATGATATTTGCATAATACCCACACCCAATGCATGTGGCATTAGGCTTCATGTTTGTATTTAGGGTATTGCCTGCACACCAATGTGGTTTAGTGACATTGTAATACCCCAATGATGTGTGAACTAGTAGGTTATCATTTAACCTAAGGGTATTGCATTTGATTTATGTGGTTAAGTCCCATTGCAATACTTCCATCATCATGAGTTAAAAGTTTTTTAATAGAAAATGAAGCATTTGGGAATTCCTGAAGGTTTTGCCAGTGTGTCAAGGGTGTCCAATGCCATTGTAATACCTACATTCATGTTTGGGTTGCAAGCTTGGGTGCATTATGCCAAAATATTTAATATATAATATAATATAATAATATTATTTGTTATTACATTAATATCAATTTTATATTATTATAATTATATGTATGATATAATATAATATATAGGTTTATTCCTTTATTTCCCATCTAATGAATTGTCAAAATTGTGTGGTTTAATATAACATATAATATCATTATAATATGTCAATTTTAAATTATTGTTATTCATTATATATAATCCTAAATGATTTCAAATTAGATTTTACATGTGTAAAATAATCATTTCATTATTTTGAAATAATATTAAGTTATTCAATAAATCATATTCAAATTAATAATTAAAATGAACCTATAAATTAAATATTCTAATTTTAATGTTGGTTCATGGCATGTTATATAAAAAAATTATTTGTTGGTTGACAACTTGATGGGGGTATTGCTTGGGTGAGAGTCCCAAGTGGCCTTGATGGCCTTCACATATGATGTCTTTGACCCATGGATCAATTTTGCAAGGCCATCACCTTTCTTCACTAGAGGAATTCGATACTCAGGGATGGATCCATCACCCCAATTTGGGATGCCAAAGAGTTAGAAAAGTCAATTAGAAGCCATCGTCACCAAGGTCAGTTTGGGCAACTCAACATGTTGCAATGCTTTAGCTTGAAGGTGGTCCCATTCAAAAATGGCCTTGTGCTTTGATTGATCAATGGCCTTTTGCTCATTTTAGCAAAAATGAACCAAGGGGTTGCCCAAAATCCTCTTGTTCATATAGGCATGGTCTTGTTAGCACAAACCTTTGGGTCAAGTGGATGGACGACTAGACCTACTTGGCTACACAAGCATGTCCGTGGTCCTTTGCCAAGTGCCAAACAAGGAACCATGTGGCCAAGTATGTGGCCAAACAACTAGCCACCTTGCATACCCATCTTGAACCCTCCTTTACCCATGGAGAGTTTGAATCTTGATTTACAAGGAAGTTAACATCAACAAAGGGCATTAAATGATGAAGGTATTGCATGCACCCCCAATGAATGGACTATTGGGAAAAATGAAGGTATTGCTTACACACCACTAAACTAATTGCTAAATGCAATTAACGTCATTGAAGCATGGGGGTATTGCATGAAAAAAATTGGCCAAAAAAAGCCAAACCTTCCTTTTCACATGAAGGAAGGTGGGGTGGGGGGTTTTTTAACATTAGTGTTAACCAAATTGGTCAATTTGAAAAGTGACAAAAAATTAAAAGTAAGTGAGGTGAGAAATTGCAATGTTGAGTAATGTTAGCCAAATTAATTAGTGACTTTTAGCAACTTGACCTTCAACCACCATAGTCGGTGGTTTGATTGTTGCATCCACAATAGATCTTTCAATTTCTACACTTTGAAGACATTCACCTTTAGCCACTAATCTTGAAAAATCAATTGATGCATCAACGAGACACTACCTCATTTGGAATATCTTGACCTTCAACCATCACAAGTAATAAAGTTGTTGAATCATCGACCTTGTTGTTACCATCAATGGCTAAGGATTTGATGCATGGAACTTTCGTCCTTTTTAACCTCGTGAAAGGGGCCATCTTCAATTAAACAACCTAATGCACCAAACAATAACCCAAAAAAATTAACGACATGAGGTAGAAAACAACACAAGGAGAGAGGTGAAGACCAAAAAAAAAGGGGGTAGACAAAAGTAGTAGGAGAAAATGTTGCCAAGAGGTTTTAAGGGTTTAGGGTGACGAAAGAACTAGGAGAAATGGAAGGCAATGGCAGCAAGACCAGGAAAGAAGGAGGTGTTGCTAATAGGGTGATGGCAGCACCAAGAGAGGGAAGGAAATGCTAATACAACTAAGAGAAGGTGGGGCAATGGCAAAACAAGGAGAGAGGAAAGAGGGAGGGAAATGCTAATAAAACTAGGAGGTGGGGCCATGGCAAAATCAGGAGAAAGGAAAGAGGGAGGTGTTGCTAATAGGGTGATGGCAGCACCAAGAGAGGGAGGGAAGTGCTAATAAAACTAGGAGAAGGTGGGGCAATGGCAAAACAAGGAGAGAGGGGGGGATGATGGCAACAAAACTAAAAGAGAGGGGCTACAATGATAGAATAAAGAAAGAAGGGGGTGATGGCAACAAAATTAGGAGAGAGTGGCGGTAATAGTAGAACAAGGAAAGAGGGGGGTGATGGTAGAATTAGGAGCACCACGAGCAAAAGTTAAGAACAAGGAGCAAGGAATGATAGCTAGGACCATTAGGAACGAGAATGAAAACGAAAAACACCAAGAGCAAGAGTGAGAGTGAGGAACAACAAAAGCAAAAGCACCATGAGTAAAAGTGAGGAGCATGAGGTTGGAGAAAGAAGTGCAATAGGAGCGGGAATAGCAAGAATGAAAATGAAGAGCAATAGGAACAAAAACATTAAGAACGAAAGTGAAGAGCAATAGGAGTAGGAGCATTAGGAGCATCAAGAGTGAAAGCAAAAAACAACAAAAGTAAGAGCACTAGGAACATTAAAAGCCAGAGTGAAGAACAATAATATTTTTTGGTACAATAGTATTTTCCTTTCACCATGTTCGATGTTAAATGTCTTTACACAGTTGTGGAAGTCACAACATAAACAAGTTTGCATCACCCCTTTAGAAAGAGGATACCTTTTCAAGTTTAAACTTTAGTGTAAATAAAAACTAAGATTTCAACAAACAGGTATGGGACGTATGTTTTTGCTACAAGAAATGCAAAAGGAATTTCAACATATAGATTATGACATCTTGTGGAAGAATGCGTGGGATTGGGAGAGGAAAAATGTTTTGGGAAGAATGCAAATGGATAGAGGAATTGACAACAAAACATTTTGAAAGCAACACAAAATCTAAAACAATGAAACCACTTTGGCGGAAGATGATGTTGGCTTAGTCAACTTGAGTTATTCAAACCATCTTGTATCTTTTTAACATTTTCTTTCTAAACATAGTTCATGTCTTTCTTTGCACATCCTTAAATTGAATCTTAATATGTATCAATCATTCACATGTGCATAATATTGAAAAAATGACACATTTTTAAAATGAAAAAATTACATTATAAATTTTTTTTAGACATTGAAATTATATAATAAAATGTTTTGAAATTGTCACACCATTGAAATTGTTGAAAAAATCATATGATTTGAAAGAATAATCATGTTTATATTAGATGTGGTTTTTGATAATAAAATGTGACTTAAAATAAACCCTTAATTAAAAGATGTTGTTTAATTTGTTGGAATAACTTAAAATATACATTGAAATTATGTTTTACAGTAGCTCCCATTTAAAATTTTTTTTTTTTAACATAATTTTTTAACCTTAAGAATTTGGTGATTCAAAGTTGATTGCAAAGTAATTATTGGCAACTCCATAATTGTGTGTTGTATTTCAATTGTCATCTAGTTTGATTGTTTAGTGGTTTTACTTTAAAATTCAATTGATATTACATTTCAATGTTTTAACATTGCACTTCACTCACTTTTGTCTGTAATATTTCAATATGAATCTAATGAATCACTAGATTTGTATTGATTATTACACTTTTTCTTTAATGGGACCATCGGCATTGTGTATTTTTCACTTTATTATTCTATTGTTGATAAAATGTTTATTGAAAATGTATGAACATAATGAAAAATGATTTTTTGGCTTATTAGTTCCATGATTATGATGATGAAAAGATTACTAGTATGTGTTTTTTACCATATTCCTCATGACACAAATACAAAAATTTACCTTCCAAAGAGACTTAAAATTTAGGAGTAAGAGCACTAGGAGCAAGAGCAAAAAAAACAACAAGAGTAGTAGGAAGAGTGAGAGCCAAAAACAATAGGAACCAAAATGATGAACACCAAGAACGAGAGCAAATAACACTAGAAGTAGGAGTGAGAGGTAAAAACAACATGAATAGGAGCAGCAAGAGTGAGGAATGAAAACACACTAACGATTGTGACGATGCAATGGAGGAGGCAAAAGGGCAGGAATGGGGACAAGGAATGGGGGTGAGTAGGAGGGAAGGAGGTAGGAAGGAGGTAGGTAAGTGGATATGGGAAGGTAGATAGGTAGGGGGAGGTAGGTAGAGGTCAATAGGTTGGTTGGAGGAAGGGGCTGAAAGGACTTTTCTTTAAAAAAAGACCTCTCAGGGGCAGGAAGAGGGGGAAGGAGAAAAATCCTTAACTCACCCCAAACTCCCTCACCGTCAGGTTCCCATCAAAAATCCAAAACAGGATTTTTTGGATGGTGCGTTCGTGGGTACTGGGTCACTCAAGCCAGAGCCTACCTGCAGAGGTCTGTTCTTGTTTTTAATAACTGCCAACTCTATTAGATTAGACCCATTATTATTAGATCTTGTGATTTGCATGTAGGCAACATTAGCGCCTACATTAGAGGGGCCATGGGTGAGATAGCTTCCTACCGTGAGAGGGACTAGCTTTTTTCTTGGTTCCTGCGGGATGTTTGTTTTTTACCTTTCTTTAGCTGTCCCTTTTTGGCTCCCCTATGTGGTTGTTCTGGTCGTTGATCTTTTATTGCATTTTTGTGGTGGTTTCGAGGATTAGACCTTGCTGGGTCTCCATGACTAGTCTTCACATGTACTGCTAGTCTCTTTTTTCTTGGTTCGTGCGGGCTGTCTGTTTTTTGACCTTTCTTTGGCCTTCCCTTTTTGTGTTCCCTATGTGATTGTTCTGGTCGTTGATCTTTTATTGCTTTTTTGTGGTGGTTTCGAGGATTAGACCTTGCTGGGTCTCCATGACTAGCCTTCACATGTACTGCTAGTATCCTTTTTCTGGGTTCGTGCGGGCTGTTTGTATTTTGACATTTCTTTGGCCTTTTCTTTTTGTCTCCCATGTGTGATTGTTCCGATCGTTGATCTTTATTGCATTTTTTTTGGTAGTTTCGAGGATTAGACCTTATTGGGTCTCCATGACTAGTCTTCACATGTACTTTCGGCCACATAACTTATTTTCAGGCTGAACTCAATCTTGTGTAATCTTGAGCATCATATTTTTGTCAGTATAAAACTATGAAAGTCGTCTGCTACAGTTGCAGCATAACTCCAGTCTGATGCGTACTTGATGCACCACTCTGGAACTGAGCAATTCAATGCTGCGTCAGCCTCGGGGATTTTCTCACCCCCGCCCCCCAGAACGGGATTATTTGGGATGGTGTGTTCGTGCGTGTTGGTTCACTCAAGCCGGAGCCTACCCGATAACGATCAGAGGTCTGTTCTTGTTTCTAAAAACCGCCAACTCTACTAGATTAGACCTTGCTGGTCCCCATGACTAGTCTTCAGATGTACTTTTGGCCACATGACTTATTTCCAGACTGATCTCAATCTTGTGTAATCTTGAGCGTCATATTTTTGTCAGTATAAAACTATGTAAGTCGACTGCTATAGTTGCAGCATAACTCCAGTCTGATGCGTACTTGATGCACCGCTCTGGAACTGAGCAGTTCAATGCTGCGTCAGCCTCAGGGATTTTCTCACCCCCGCCCGCCCCCCCGCGCCCCAGAACGGGATTATTTGGGATGGTGCGTTCGTGGGTGCTGGTTTACTCAAGCCGGAGCCTACCAGATAACGATCAGAGGTCTGTTCTTGTTTATAAAAACCGCCAACTCTACTAGATTAGACCTTGCTCGGTCTCCATGACTAGTCTTCACATGTACTTTTGGCCACATGACTTATTTCCAAACTGATCTCAATCTTGTGTAATCTTGAGCGTCATATTTTTGTCAGTATAAAACTATGTAAGTCGACTGCTATAGTTGCAGCATAACTCCAGTCTGATGTGTACTTGATGCACCGCTCTGGAACCGAGCAATTCAATGCTGCATTAGCCTCAGGGACTCGCCCCCCCCCAGCATACATCTTTCAAACCCAGCCCTCCCACAATTTGCCTTCACGCCTACGGTACTAATACAACCGCTGATATACCTAAACCTCTAACAAGTTCCCCGGGGAGAAAGAGATTGCCTGGAAAAAAAAAGGGGACTTGGAGGTTGGGGTTGTATTAGGAACAAGTGTCGGAAAAAGAAAGAGACAAATTGACAACTCCAACCAAGTTGACAAGGGAACCAACTTTCCAGACCAAAAAACAAAAGTTATCTCAAGAGTTGAGCCTAAGAAATATCTCCCAAAGGCCCAAACAACATTATATCCACAACAGTCCATGTAAGGCTCCAACAAGTTTTATTCGTGCAAGGCCATTTGCTTGGCCCTAGACAAGCTTCAAATTACTCTAGTCTAAACCCAGATTGACCACCCTTCTCACTTTGGAGCAATGAGAGATTTAAATTTTTGTGGTCCCAAGCCCCAGTAGTCTAATGTAAACCACCCCTAACACTTGTATGCTCAATGCCACTGCCACCCCACCCAACCCCCAATTTCATTATTCAGAAAAAAATATACCTGAATTTTCTTTCTCACACTAAGAACATGCCTAAGGTCCCTAGTCAAATTATTTTTTAGTAAAAAGCATAATTTTTCTTTGAAAATGAAAAATGAAAACCTATATAAACCAGGTATTGGGTTTGATTCTAGGTGAAATTCTAGGTGGAGGTTTAGTTCTCAGTTTTGATTCCCAATCTAAGGTCAATTTGAGTTCCAATTAACGTTGTAGTTATTTTTTCCAAGATCTACTGAGGAATCAGCCCCTAAATTAGAGCCAAACAACACCGGTTTGAACCATGGTTGTGTGGGTATTAGAGTCTAATACAGATACCTACCAATTATCAACCCGGGTATACACACATATCCAGTGGGGGTGAAAAAAATAAAAAAACCTGTTTTAGTATAGAACTTTGGTTCTCAAGTTTTTTGAAAATTTCAAAAAAATGCTTTTCTAACTGTCGAGTCTTTGCCAGTTGTTTCATGAAAACTGCTGGTTCTTTCATGTTTCTGAAGTACCCCAAAACCAACAGTTCTCTAATTTTGTGTTTTTCTCACACAACTAATGTAAACTCACATTATAAATGTCTTTACTAGCTTTGTTTTTGTTGGCTATAAATAGCCAAAAAGATATTAAAAAAATAAAAGTGCTTAAGTCAAGTGCCATTTCTAGATCTTCAATAGCCATAATTCGATCAAAATTTAAAGAAAATCACCATATTTCAATACATGATTCAAGTATGTAACCAAAAATATAGAAAGATGTCTAAAACAATTCAATTTCATATGTAGCTTGTAGCCAACTTTGGATAGATCTTCCTATGAATCATTCCTATTGTGGCTACATCACAAAATTCACGAAAAAAACATTGGTCCTCCCATATTCTTACAAACCATACAAACATGTGTGATTAGTGAAATGTAAGCAAATACGACATTGAAAAATTTCAAAAACACCAAAAAAGAACAAATGTATAATTTACATCTAATATGAATGAACAAAATGATGCAAATTGCCCTAATTCGTGCCCCCCTTTTTTCAAGGGCTAAAATTAAACAACCTTCAAATTTGCAAAGTTGCAAAAGGAACATAGCTCACTTTTGTTTAGCAAGACAACATCTGATGATAAGCTATGAATATAGAATCATCGATATCTATCAGCGATGGACAAAAAGAAATAATTTGAGGCTTTGGAGGCATGATTTTCTTTTGGTTAGGGTTTGTGGATGCCTCCAAAATTTAAATTATTGATTTTGAGACGTGTTCCAATTTTTCTCATTGGTAATTTTGGCCTTTGGGATACATGACCAAAAACAAAAACTTTGCATAAAAATAACCCAGCTTGTGTGGACCTTGGACTAGCTTTGTCATAATACTCTGAAACTTTGAGGATCCTCTTGAATTAACCAATACAACCTTTCATGATTTCTCAGTATACAGTCTTAAAATTGTCACTGAATTGGTCCCTGTAGAATAGCTGCTACTACCCTAGTAACTTAACAAATAACATCGTATGTCAACAAGCTATTATTTGTGTAATAGGTCTATCGGTACCTATTTTATAGTATAGTGATAGGAGGGGCCTCCATATCCCAGCAAGAAAGCCCTCTAGGGCCAAATGTACAATTTACCTTTCCAAAGGGGCTGTCGATTTTCTAATTCATATACGCTACAAAGTCAAGCACCTAAAACACCCAACAAGGTTTGTAATGGAAAAGAACTGAGCAATTTCCTTTTCGTTAACAAATTCGATAAAGAAATCCCATATTGCATGGATTAGACAAGTGTTGGGCAGTTGTTTCAACCACTGTCGGGCGGTTCTCATTTTTGAAAGAACCGTTGGTTCTGGTTTTTGGGGCAGGTTTTAAGAACTGCCCCAGTTCTTTTAATTGCTTTTCTCATTCTGAGAACTGACCCGGTTTTCTGAATTTCAGAAAAAATCTGGTTAGGTGGTCTTCAGCATTAACAGTTCTCACAAAATGTTGAACCATCCCTTTTCAGGGATTGTTTTCAAGAGTCCTCACAAATCATGGTTTTTAGTTATAGATATTTTACATATATTTTTTGGGTTTTTCATGTTTCCTTTCTTACAATCAGTTTTTGCTGTGGCATGAAACTCAGTTTAGCACAGGGCTGGCAGTATCGGGTTTTATTCAGTTTTAAAATAAAACCCGAGTCCCAGGAGAGTCCCAGGATAGCGTCATAATCGGATTTTAATCCATTTATTTATTGTGGTTATATTAATAACTAGGGTTTGACATTCAATTTTGCCTTTGCTGCAGTGGCGGCGGCAGAGGTGCGGGTGGCCCGGGGCTTGACCAACTCCAAAATAAAACCAGGTTTTATAGAGCGAAAATCGGGTTTTATTCATTAAAACCAAAAACCCGATTTTCTAATGGAAAAAATCAGGTTTTTTCCAGCCCTGGTTTAGCAGCAAATTTGGTGCTAAATTGAGTTTGCCATGTTCCTTTCACTAGATGCTAAATACCCCCCATCGATCTCACTCCTATTTTTCTTGTCTTCTTGCACATGTTTTTTGGGCCCTGCAAGGCATAAAACCAGGCAGCATGGTTGTACATGTTCTTTTTATTCTGCAAAAGAACTTAATATTGTTCTTATTATTTTTTAATAATTTACATTCGGCAGCAGCTCACCAAATTTGAAACCCTAAACTTTCCTGGTATAGAACATGCTATCAACCATTGGCACAAATTCAGGGTTTGAGGAATGTGAGTTTTATTTTATTTTATTTTAAAAAAGAATGATGGCTAGAACCATCCCAAGGGAGACAAAAAGGGGGAGGCCAAAGAAAGGCCAAAAGACACACAACCCGAAGGGCCCAAGGAGAAGGAGAAAGCCAATCTCTCTTGTGATAGGAAGTTATTTCACTCATGGCCCCCTTAATGTCATCTACATGCAAATTGTGAGATCTAATAGTAGTGGGAGGTCTAGAACAAGCATCACTTGCTAACACAATCTTCTTTTCTATAGTAGAGGCTAAAGCATGTTGGAAAACAATATTAACACGTTGCTTGAAAATTTGAATACAAAAAGATAAGGATAAATGACCTCTCAATTGTCTATTGTGGAAAAGACGATCACACTCCTTGATGAAATGATCCATATCACACCTAGGTGCATTGTGCACCTTCATGGTCATTGGAATAAAATGGTGCCCCTCATGAAGCCCTCTATATTTTCGGATTTTAATAATGGTGTTAAATTTTGTAGTTGCACCTATTGGTCAATTAATGACAATCGAAAACATTGTTTTTTGTGTCGAATCAATAACCACCACATTGGTAATGAAAACTTGGTCCTCTCAAGTCATGTAAAAATTGGTTCATAATGAAACTTTTGACATAAAGGCATACCACTATTCTTTCCATACAACATGCCCAATCTCTCGAACGAAGGCATACATGACGTTTAGGATGGCATTATGTATGGCTATTTATTGACCCCCAAATGGACAAGCTAAATGCATGCTAAATGCGTCCAACTTTTGTCAACATTCACACATGAGAAGATTAGATGCCAAGGGTTAAATCAAACCAAAATGAAAATGCAACACTGGGGTGAAAGTAGAATGTGTGATGCGAAATGAATGGATAGATGGCTTAATAATCAACCATAGCCCTGCTCCCTTCCCCGAACAAGAACAAATGTGAGCTTTGGATGCTAAAGAAATGGAGTCATCCTCCAAGATAGACCTAAGGGATGTATCATGGTGAATGTCCATCAAATAAACATGTAGACCTAAAGCACCAATAACAACCAAACTTTCAAAAGAATGCAGCATCTCCATAGTTGTTGTGCTACATGTAAGTATGACTAAAGTAGGTGTGGGCCCCCCTTAACTCAAGAAACATACTCCTCCAAAACAAGCGTATCGAAAATACGAAACCTAGAGCACTAATATGGAACCATAAAAACCCAGTTCATTAGAAAAATAGATGGGGCACAATCCTCCATAAAAAGAAGGCATGTATCACTAAAAGATATTGGTAATTGAACTTGATGTTTCACTAAGGTGCCCTGAAAAGACTTTCACGATGTCAGACCCATAATGTCCCCACATATTTGTAGAACTCACTTGTCGAAACCTACCAAAAGAGACAGGAAGGAAGAAGGAGGAAGTATTGTCTGTGTGAGATAAGAAAGTCAATGAGCTATAGATGAAGATAAAATGCCCAAAGTAACTTGGGCGTCTCCCAGGAGAGGAAGATCATCAATATGTGCCATGTCCTAAGATAAAGCCGCATTCAAAAAATGTGTTGCAAAGTCTTAAGATTCCATTGGCACACCCAGAATGTGAAGGCCATTTGTGACCAAAGTGCAACCATGAGGAATCTTTATGCCTAAAGAGAATCCCTAAAAGACTACAACATTTGCATTTTGACATTTGACTTTAAGCCCAACATGGACTAATTGGGTCAAAAGGTGGTCAAAGGAGCATGAAAGCTCACTCATAGGCCCCATGATGTGTTTGCTAGGGATGGAAAGACACAACTGGGGCTCACACGATAGTTTTTAAAAGAGCTCAATAATGGGACAAAGCAAATAAATGACCTCTTAGGGGGTCACCTTGCTATGTGCCTGAAAATGATTCAATAATTGTGACCTTTTCCACATGTTGCCCAAGTTGGTAATAAGATAAGAATGTGCACCATAAAATAACCTGGTAAAGGGGACAATGCTCATTAAAGGCCCCCCGACATCACAGAACTTTTTTTTAAATAACAATTCAAAAAATGTTATTAAAAGTGTTTTCAACGTCAACTTGCATTACAACCCAATCAAGGTGCAAGTTGAAGAAGGCTTGGATGCCAAAAAGAATGGCCACATAGCTTCCAAGGGTTGATACTCTAAACTAATGGGGGGATAGGTGTTCTTGAAATGGCCCTCGAAGTTGTAGGGCAATGAAATGATTAATAATTTGAAAAAAACACCTCATTTATAACAATAGGACGAAGGCCACCAATATCCTTTGCCATTGCTAGCAATTTGTTAGCCCCTAGCATTAGGGCCATCGACCTAAGGATATCCCCATGACCAACAATAGTAATAACCTAGAACAATTCTAAAAACTTTGAGGATGGGTCCTTTGTTATGGGGCATCTTTAGACATGTTCATATACCATCTTACATAATCCACTTAAAGACAAATGGGGAATAGTCGCTAAGGTTTGGGTAAACATAGTCTTATCTAGCACAAAAATGTGCTCAAGTTGATAGTAAAAAATAAGAATAAAAACAAGGTTTGAAGAAAGGGGGTGCAGTTGGTGTAGGGCCACAACAATGTCCTTTGAAGGAATAGTTAAAGTCATGGGTTGGAGAGTTCTAGTTGCATGATTGTATTCATTGACTCTCCCTAAATTTAAACATCAATGAAAACGAGTGGTCAAAAATTCTTCCCATGAATAGAAAAAACAAGGTGCACAAGAGGCATGTGAAAACTCCTCCTGAAAAGAAGACCAATCACACCCCATAAACCTATTAAGGTGAGGAGAAACCTCTTATTAACTTGAACGACCTTTTTGAGTATAACGTAAATATCAATGAGATAACAAGAAGAAAAAAAACCATACTAATTTGTCTGTTGGGTCTCAAGCAATTTGATCAAGGGGTGAACAAAAAGCTTGCTTGACCTTGTTTTGGATGGCTTGAAGAATCTTGTAGAACAAATGAGAACACATGAAACGAAATTCAAACAACCCCAAAATGGAGCTAGATTGAGCCCAAAACCAATCCCAAGAGGTTAGAGGAATAAAACTAGGGAGAATCATAGGAAAGAATGACACTTGGAAAAAAAAAACAACTTGACTAACTTTACAAACGAGGTTAACAAGAGGATGGACACTCTTAACATGCCTCGAGAAGCCACCTAAAGTGTAAAGGCCAAAACAATAAAAAAAAAGGGGTATTTCGCATTGATGGGGGCTGCAAAGAAGGAAACATAATAATAAAAATAAAAAAACACACAAAAACCCTTAAGAAGCAAAAACTCAAGCGACCCAAAGAGAAAAAAAAAAACTACATCAAAAACCTCTAAGAAGCAAACTCAAGCCCCCCCCCAAAATGAAACTACACCGAAAATCCTTAAGAAGCAAAAATTCAAGCAACTGATTTGAAAAATGTACAAATGAATAAGAAAAGAGAAAAAAGAAGAATTTACAAGATGTCAAGTTAGTTCAAATTGGATGTGAGGGGACATATTGGCTTGTTTGTATAGACGCTCAAATACCCCAATTGCTAAAAGGAGGAACTTATCGATGAGGTGTCCATCATGATGATTTATTTTAATTTTTTACAAATCATCATAATCAAAGAATTGAGGTCCTGATTATTTTTAAAATCTTCAAGAATCAGCAATCTGGGGAATCAACCCAAAAACTAGAACCAAACAACACGAGTTTGAACCAACGTTACGTGGGTATTAGAATCTGCTACACATACTTACTGATTATAACCTGGGTATATACACAATGGGTTGAAAAAGATCTAAAACCGGGTTTTGGTGTAGAACCTAGGTTCTCAATTTTTTTGAGATTAAAAAAAAAAAACTTTTCTAACTGCTGGTTCTTTGCCAGTTCTTTCATGGAAACTGCTGGTTCTTTGATGTTTCCGAAATATAAAATACACGAAAACAATCGGTCATTTACAAAATCTAATAACTGTACATCACTGGTTTGAACCCGGACTACTACCAACTCTCCACCAGAGCCTCCCTCCTGCAACCATTTACAACATCATGAGATGCATTATTGTACTTTAAAAATTTCGTCCAGAAGATTAGGCAAACCCTCCTGTCAGTGCCTGAATCCTAAGTCATCTATTCTTCAAAGTCAAGCACCTACAACATGGTACAGACTGAAGCACCTACAAGACTACAAAATCAACACCCTACAAGGTCTAGTGGAAGAGAACGAGAAGAGAGCAAGGTTTTTTTTTTCCCCACATTACTGAAGTAAGTCCACTGCAGAGGATCCTCAGCATTAATTAGCATGAAATGGCAACTGTCCTAGGTTGGCTGTAGCGTTTTTACAAAAGTGCTGTTACGAGTGGTAGATACCCAAATATCCCAATTTCTAAAAGGAAAAACTGATCAGTGGGGTGTCGATCGGGATGATTTATTTAAATTTTTTACAAATCATCATAATCAAAGAATTGTGATCCTGGTTATTTCAAAAATCTTAAAGAATCAGCAATCTGAGGAATCAACCCAGAAACTAGAACCAAA